>ERZ827450.405-NODE-405-length-58877-cov-24.149791_pt1 | contig 58877 bp, 50 predicted proteins | sample MGYA00519773_ERZ827450 | MGnify/ENA primary metagenome ERZ827450 (study PRJEB31778, sample SAMEA3449306) | human gut metagenome | biome: human gut; feature: human-associated habitat; material: faeces | place: United Kingdom | collected 2010/2012 ...
TATGCATAAAGGGAAATTAACAAATGTTAATCCCCCAAGAATTACAACTGAGCCCATTTATCTCGGATAACACGTATGGTGGTCTTTCCATGCAGGCTTTTGTAAAGAAGGAGATGAAAAAATATCCCGAGCTGGAGCTGATGTTGCTCGACGGTCGGACCAGCAGTTTTCTGGAGGTCAGTGAGAGAATACGTCATCTGTCGAATGATGTTTGTGTGCTTGTGGGTACGTGGCGCATAGACTGTACGGAGAATTATGTGATGGGCAACACAACGTATATGTTGCGCGATGCTAATCCTACGTTGCCGGTTTTTACTATTGCATCTGTCGGTTTGGGCCATTGGGCGTTGGGAGGTTATACTCCGGTTTATCATAAGGTGGGAAAAGAAATAGCCGGCGCCACATATAATTTTCTGGACGGTGAGACCGGCAGCGAGACTGGCGTTGTGCCTGTTCCCGGTAATTATGTGTTTGATGTGAAACGGATGCATCAATTTGGATTGGATTCTATTAATTTGCCTAAAGGTGCTGAGTTGATTAATAAAACTCCCGGATTTTATGAGCAATATAAATATTGGGTGATTGGAGTGGTTGCAGCATTCATGTTCCTGATAGCTTGTTTTCTGATAGCCGTATATTATATTGTCCGCATCAATCATTTGAAGGATAACTTGGAAAAATCCGGTGAGGAACTGTTGGTTGCCAAGGAGAAAGCAGAAGAGGCGAACAGATTGAAAACAGCATTTCTGGCTAATATGAGTCATGAGATACGTACACCGCTGAATGCCATTGTCGGCTTTTCCAATGTATTGGTCGGCGATGATGCAACAAGTGAAGAGAAAGCACAGTATTGTGATATTATTCAGAAAAACTCCGATTTATTGCTTCATCTGATTAATGATATTCTTGATATCTCTCGCATGGAATCGGGGCGTATTAAGTTTGTGGAAGAGGAGTGTGATGTGGTAGAGCTGTGCCAAACGGCATTGAGTACAGCGGAATATGCTCGTCGTACTCAGGCAATATATCAATTTCAAACTCCGGTGTCTTCGTTGATATTAAAGACGGATGCGCAACGGTTGAAACAGGTGTTGATTAATCTTCTTTCAAATGCCGGTAAGTTCACACCTTCCGGTTTTATCCGTCTGGCAATAAAGGTAAACAAAGAGGATAACTGTCTGGAGTTCTCGGTGACAGATACCGGATGTGGTATCCCTGCCGGTAAAAGCGAAAGGATTTTTGAGCGGTTTGAAAAGTTGAATGAGTATTCGCAGGGTACAGGTTTGGGCCTCTCTATCTGCAAGCTGATTGTGGAGAATTTGGGTGGTAAAATCTGGGTAGATAAGAACTATAAGGAAGGAGCACGATTTGTGTTCACTCATCCGTTGAATGAAAAATAATAGATGTAATATGAAATATTTAATATGTTTGGCGGCTTTGTTATGGGCCGGAATGAAGCTGACGGCGGCTGATAATGTGAAAGAGGTAGAGATAAAAATAATAGAGACGAGTGACGTACACGGTAATTTTTTTCCTTATAATTTTATAGAGAGAAAGGAGTGGAACGGGAGTCTGGCGCGTGTTTATTCTTATGTCAAGGAGCAGCGCAAGTTATATGGAGACAATTGTATTTTGGTAGATAACGGTGATATCCTTCAGGGGCAGCCCACTGCGTATTATTACAATTTCATAGATACGGTTTCTACTCATGTGGTAGCCGAGATACAAAACTTCATGGGGTATGCAGTGGGCAATATGGGAAACCATGATGTTGAAACCGGACATGCTGTTTATGACCGTTGGATAAAGCAATGTAAGTTTCCCGTATTGGGAGCCAACATTGTGGACAATGCCACAGGTAAGCCTTATCTGAAGCCTTACGAAATCATCAATCGTGATGGTGTGAAGATTGCCATTCTGGGCATGATTACTCCGGCCATTCCTTCTTGGCTGCCCGAAAAACTGTGGAGCGGTCTTCATTTTGAGGATATGCAGGCATCTGCCGCCCATTGGGTGGATATCATTCGGAAGAAAGAAAATCCTGATGTGCTGATTGGTTTGTTTCATGCCGGAAAATCAGGCAACGTACTTGGCAGTGTGGTGGAAGATCCTTCTATGGACATTGCTCAAAAAGTGCCCGGCTTTGATATCGTGTTGATAGGGCATGACCATGCCCGTGCTTGTACAAAGGTGGCTGATATAAAAGGAGATAGCGTACTGATAATAGATCCGGCAAGCAATGCGAATGTGGTATCTGACGTGACACTGAAAGTGAAATTGAAGAACGGGAAGGTGGTGTCTAAATCGGTTGATGGAAAGCTGGAGGATATGAACAAGTATCCGGTCAGTCAAGAGTTTATGGCACATTTCGCTCCGCAATATAAGGCTGTTAATGATTTTGTATCGCAGAAAATAGGAACGATTTCCAGAACGATTTCTACCAAAGATGCCTACTTCGGCTCTTCACCGTTTATAGATTTGATTCATAAATTGCAGTTGGATATATCGGGAGCGGATATTTCTTTATGTGCTCCACTCTCTTTTAAGGCTGAAATTCCCGAAGGGGAAATTATGGTGAGTGATATGTTCAATCTGTATAAGTATGAGAATATGCTCTACGTGATGGAACTGAGCGGCAAAGAAATTAAAGGATTTTTGGAGATGTCGTATGCCATGTGGACCAATCAAATGAAAAGCGCTGATGACCATTTGTTGCTGTTTAAGCAACCGATAGAAGAGGGTAAGCGTGCTAACTTTGAGTATTACAGTTTCAACTTTGATTCTGCTGCCGGCATTAATTATACGGTAGATGTGACAAAGCCCCGGGGCGAGAAGGTAAATATCCTGAGCATGGCAGACGGTACTCCGTTCGATATGGACAAGAGGTATAAGGTGGCTTTAAATTCTTATCGTGGTAATGGTGGCGGTGATTTACTTACCATAGGAGCCGGAATTGCAAAAGAGGACTTGTCTGAGCGTATTGTTTTTGCAACGGATAAAGATTTGCGCTACTATCTGATGCAGTATATCGAACAGCAAAAGAGCTTGCATCCGCATGCCATGCATCAGTGGAAATTCATCCCTGAAGAATGGACTGTTCCGGCGGCAAAAAGAGATTACAAGTTGCTCTTCGGAGAAGATAAAGAGTGATTTTGCAGGAATATAAAATAGAAGAACAATTATTTTTTCATCCGAGAAATTGAGTAAGAGAAGGTACATATTGGCTCCGTTGTTTTTGCTGGCACTGTTTCTGACGTACCAGGTAAGCATTACTATGTTTACTCACGTACATATCATTAACGGTGTGATGATTGTACACTCTCACCCTTCGTCGGACGACCACCATACACATACTGCGGGACAGGTGATTACCATCGCCCACATAGGCTCCTATCAAACGCCGGAACCGGAGGCAGGGGTAAGCAATGTGACTGTGGAGTGTCCTTTGCTGTATGTCTTGGGGCTGAATACGAATACTTTCCGCGCTGTTGCGCCTCACACGCATTGCGTTCACCTGCGTGCCCCTCCTGCTTATTGTTGAAATATTAAAATTTGGTATGAAAAAGACAATTGCCTTTTTCAGAAAGTTCGAAGTCTTTCGTCTGAAAGAACTTGAAGTTTTCTAAAAAGGTCAAGGTCTTTTTTGAAAAGTCCCTGAAGCTTTTTGAAAAGCTCCTGAAGTTTTTTAATAAGCGATATAGGGAGCTTATGGAATCCTTTTATTTATAATTTAACAATAAGACAACTTAATAATGAAACAATATATTTTATTGCTCGTACTCATGGTGATGGGTGCGGGTATGACTGTACATGCTGAAGATGTAAATCCTGTGAAAGTTGGTAATGTAATTTCCGGCCACATAATAGAGAAAGGAACGGAAGCGAGTTTGCCTTATGCCACTATTTTGATTGTAGAAACAGGGCAGGGAACTGTGTCGGACGAGAATGGAGAGTTTGTTTTTAAGAAAATCCCGGCAGGAAAATATACGCTGCGCGTGCAATTGTTGGGCTACGAGACTCAGGAGAAGAAAGTAACCGTAAGCAATGATTTTACGGTGGATATTCATTTTCTGATGAATGATGACAGTATTTTGACCGATGAGGTGGTGGTTTCTGCCAATCGGAATGAGGTGAGCCGCCGTGTGGCGCCTGTGGTGGTAAATGTGATGAACTCCAAACTTTTTGAAACCGTAAACTCTACGGACTTGGCCAAGTCACTGAATTACCAGTCGGGACTTCGTGTGGAAAACAACTGTCAGAACTGCGGCTTCCCCCAAGTGCGTATCAACGGACTGGAAGGACCTTACTCTCAAATTCTGATTAATAGTCGTCCGGTGGTGAGTGCATTGTCGGGTGTGTATGGGCTGGAGCAGATTCCGGTGAATATGATTGACCGTGTAGAAGTGGTGCGCGGGGGAGGTTCTGCCTTGTTTGGTGCGAATGCTGTGGGCGGCACTATCAATATCATCACGAAAGATCCGGTAAGCAATTCATTCCAGGTATCTTCCACTCTGTCGAACATGAATGGCAAAGTGTGGGAACAATATATGGGGGCCAATGCTTCGTTAGTATCTAAAGATAACACCTACGGCATTGCCCTTTATCAGTCATATCGCAACCGCAACCCCTATGATGCGGATGGAGACGGATTCTCCGAATTGGGGAAGCTGAATATGAATACCTTTGGCTTGCGTACTTATTACCGTCCTACTCAGTTCAGCAGAATCAGTTTGGAATATCACACGACGAATGAATTTCGCCGGGGAGGAAACAAATTTGATTTGGAGCCTTTTGAAACGGATATCACAGAACAGACCAAGCATGTGATTAACAGCGGAGGTCTGAGTTACGATATTTTCTGGAAGGAGTACAAACATAAACTGTCCTTCTACTCGTCTGTTCAGCATACTGACCGTAACAGTTATTATGGTGCACAGCAGAATCCTGATGCATACGGCAAGACAAAAGACCTGACTTGGGTTGTCGGAGGTATGTATGTCGGTAACTTTGAGAAAGTTCTCTTCTCACCGGCCACCTTTACCGCCGGTATGGAATATCAAAACAACTCTTTGCACGATATCATGTTGGGCTATCACCGCGATATGAAACAAGACGTGCGTATTGCCGGCGGATTTGTGCAGAACGAATGGAAGATGAACCGCTTTATTCTGTTGGCAGGCTTCCGTGTGGACAGTCATAACCTGATTGACAATCCTATTTTCAGTCCGCGTGTGAATCTTTTATATAAGCCGACGGATAAGTTTCAGGCTCGTTTAACCTGGTCTACCGGTTTTCGTGCTCCGCAGGCATACGATGAAGATTTGCATGTGACCGCAGTGGGAGGCGAAGGCGTACTGATAAAGTTGGCGGATGGATTAAAGCCCGAACATTCCAATAGCTTCAGCGGCTCTGTGGATTGGACGGCCAATATCGGGCATTGGCAGACTAACCTTTTGCTGGAAGCTTTCTATACAGGGCTCGACGATGTGTTTGTGCTGGAAAAGATAGGACAGGATGAACAGGGGAACACCGTTAAAGAGCGTCGTAATGGTAATGGAGCCCGTGTATATGGTGTCAACCTGGACGGAAAACTTGCTCACGGACGGGATGTGGCTTTGCAAGTGGGCTTTACGGTTCAGCGCAGCCGTTATACCAAATACGAGAATTGGAGTGAGGACGAAAATGTGGAGCCGACCAAGTTCATGCCACGTACTCCCGATTATTATGGTTATTTTACTTTGACCAGTGCTCCCTTCAAGAACTTTGATATGTCGGTGTCGGGTGTATATACGGGGCGTATGCATGTTCCTCATTTGGCTCCTGACTTTAGTGTGATACCCGAAAATTATGAATACAGTTATATCCGAAAAGACGAGTTGGTGCATACTCCCGATTTTTTTGATTTAAATCTGAAACTGAACTATACTTTCGTACTGAATGATCATATCAAATTACAGTTGAATGGCGGTGTTCAGAATCTGTTCAATGCTTTTCAAAAAGATTTGGATAAGGGAGGTTTCCGTGATTCCGGTTATTTCTATGGTCCCACACAGCCACGGACTTATTTCATAGGAGTGAAGATTACGAACTAGAAGAAGGACTGTCCGGTTGATACTTGGGCAGGAAAAGACGGGGATGCCAAAACGTTTCTGATGCAATCTGTTATCAATGTTTTGGCATCTTCCGTTTGTTATTTGCCGGCAGCAGTCATGGATTACTCTTGTTCCATACCCAGATTACTGTATGTCTCGGTTATCTTGAATTCTGCATCCGGGTAATTGTACAGAGGGAAGCGCGGCTCAGTTTCCCCTTCCGTGTAATTCCATATGCTGTTATATTCTTCCGGATTTTCACCCATTTCCCGAAGTTGCAACATATATTGGTAGATGGATTTGTTTTCTTTGATGAAAACCTTTTCCATTTGATGAATAATGGGACTGTGTTTACGTGTGTGGTCATGGTCAAACTCCAGAATACGTTTGCCGTCCGGTGTAATGCCTACCATCACAAAAGTCATGCTTTTGCCTATTCCGGGCAGATTGAGCACACTCCGGTCTGTTGCTACGAAAGGTATGTTTTTCTCCGTGCAGAACTTTTTGACGGCTGTTGCCCGGTCATTGTTACTTCTCAGCAGGGTCAGAAACTCAGTCTCATCTTCCTTGTTAAGCTTTCCCAAGATTTTCTCTTCGTGCTGTTCCTGCAACGAACGGCTGTTGGGAGTGAAGACAGCATGATTTTCTTCAAATCCTTTGACGGAGAATGTATAGTAGCAGATAACTCCCAGTTCATTCAATACTTTGCGCAACTTGGCTGTATGCCCCCGGCGTGATGCTGCCACATTGTACACCAATTGATTGGTAATGGTCCATCCGGCAGCCAGAATCTTGCGGATGGCTTCTTGGGCTTCGGGGGTTACTTCCAGAGGTGTCTGGAAATGAGTCTGTATCAAGAATTGCTTGATGCCTATGGCGGATGCTTTGGTTTTGAATTCTTTCAGAATATCCATCAGCTCTTCATTGATGCGCATGGGCAGATAGACGGGCAGGCGGGAACCGAGACGGACACGTTGCAATTCTGCATACTTTTCTCCTTCAGGACGTTTGAGGTTGGCATTCCTTTTGCGTACCGCTATTTTATATACAGCCTCCAATATGTTGCGTAATGTCTTGTTTTGGCTCATCAGTGCATCGCCTCCCGTAATCAGAATATCTCTCAGTTGGGTGTCGTTTTCAAAATATTCCATCAGTTTCCGCAAGCGTTTGTCCCAACTTTCCTTGGGCTTCAGTTCCTCAAAATTAAAGTTCAGGCGTTCGCTTTGAAAATCATACATACGTTGGCAAGACGCACATAGTCCTCCGCAAGCGCGTCCCATAGAATCGGGAATCAGGATGGCTACTTCGGGATAACGGCGATGAATGTTATGTCCGTCGGGCACCAGCCATCCGGCGGCATTTGGTTTGCCGGCTTCCACCACATCCTCTTTTTCCCATGCATGAATTTTCCCATAGGTGTTGATTAATTGTGGTGAATATAGGATATAGCTGCGTATGGCAGCATCATCATACCCTTTGCCGGTCGGGTTTAATAAAGAAAGATAGTAAGGGGTGATGAAAAAAGGCATTCTTTTTTTACGTGCCTGCTGATACAATTGCATTGTTTCTTCCGAAAGGGAGTTGCCCAACATCTTGTTCAGTTCCGTGGGGCTTTTGATGGCGAGGGCTAGATGGAAGCGTGCTTCGTTCCACCATTGGTTGACCCATTGGCGTTTTTCTTCATCATTGATTCCTTCGGGAAACACATACCGGCTGGAGGGGGCATGACGGTTTTCTATCTTTTTAATGAGCAATGAGATGATTCGTTCTTTGTTTGCATTGCGTATGGCACGCACATCTTCGTTCAGGCCACCGGGCCAACGTTTCATCCATTGACGTATCTGTTTTTCATTCGGAATGTTGTTGGGCACATGATAGAGGCGTAGGAACTGTTGGTATAAATCCAACCATAAATCAACGGAAGTCTCTTCATCGGTGATACGGTTTGTCAAGAATTGCCAAAGCAGTGAGATGGTTTTTATCTCTATTTCTTTTTCTGTAGATAATTCATATATCGTTTTGCTGTCATTTTCAATCAGTCTTGCAATGTTTTTAGCGGCAATAGGGTTTTTAATGTGTGCAGATAATAAATAATCATTTAGTTTATTCTTGAAAATAGTCTCATTCCGGCTTTCCGCAGCCAATGAAGTGAGTTGGGTTAATTTTGTTTCGAATAGAGTTTTTACATCTTTGTGGGATAACATCTTATTCTTTTGTTTCATAAGCAGTGTGATTTGTTTTTAGGGTTAATACTCGAATAATAGAACGCTCATTATGAAAGTTACTTTAATGGCAACTTTTGTTGTGGCTAAGATACAAAAAAACAGTTGTTGTGCAAGCTTAATTGCAAAAATAGATATTACCTGAGAAGAAATATCTTTGAGGAAGAAGCGGAAAAAACATCCCCGGACAAGCAGACAAGCCGGTCCGGGGAATATCGGTTATAAGAATATGATTCTCTTTTGCAGGATGGATGCTATTTGTTGTTTTAGCAGCGGTGCATTGATAGGTTTGGACATATATCCGTCGAACCCGTTTTCCAGTACTCTTTGTTCGTCCGATGCATAAGCAAAAGCGGTTATGGCAATGATAGGCACATCAGCAGATAACTTTCTTATTTCTTTTGTTGCTTCGTAACCGTCCATTCTCGGCATATTGATATCCATTAAGATGATTTGGGGCTGGTGTTCCTTAAACTTTTCTATTGCTTCCTGACCGTCCCAAGCATGAATAAGAGAATATTCTTTCCGTAGGATAGATTGGAACAACCGATAGTTACTTTCGTTATCTTCGGCTATCAAAATAGTCAGTTTGTCTTTTTGAACGGTAATCGGTTGGAATTCTTCAGCCTTTTTTTCGCTCAATCGGGCCGGTTGATAAGGAATGGTAAACCAGAATGTAGAACCCTTCCCTTCCTCGGATTCCACTCCTATCGTTCCATTCATGTGCTCTATGATTGTCCGGCAGATGGAAAGCCCCAATCCTGTGCCTTGTGCAAAAGAGTTCAATTTGACGAAGCGTCCGAATATAGAATCTTTTTTATTGGCAGGAATGCCGCATCCCGTATCTGTGACATGGAAGTATAGCATTTTATCGCGTATCTCGTATCCGAATGTGATGCTTCCTTTTTGAGTAAACTTGATGGCGTTTGTGAGGAAGTTATTGATAACCTGCATGAGCCGGTTTTTTTCCGTACGGATGAAACATGAGGAGAGGGGAGTTTCCGCAATGAGCTGTACCCCACTTCCTTCCATTCGGCATTTGGTGATGTTTTCCACTTCCTTTATCATATCATTGAGGTCTATATTTGAGTAACTGAACTCCAAAGTTCCGGCTTCAATTTTGGATAAATCTAATATATCACTGATAAGCTGTAATAACAGTGTATTATTACTCTCAATAATATTGATATATTCCTGTTTTTCCTGTTCCTCTTCCGTTGAGGCAAGAATATTGGAGAATCCGATAATGGCATTCAGAGGAGTACGGATTTCATGGCTCATATTGGCCAGGAAAGCAGATTTGAGTCGGTTGGATTCTTCTGCCCGGTCTTTAGCCGACATCAGTTCCTCTTCCATCCTTTTCCTGTCTGTAATAACTAAGGATGAGCCGACCAGGGTGAGTGGCCTGTTCTGCTCGTCTCTTGTCTCTATTGTAGCCTGTGCTTCCACCCAATCAATTTTTCTTCCGTTCTTTCCTTTGTTCAGTACACGGTATTCTTCTTTGACTTTATTGATTTTTCCTTCTATCAGATCGTGAAAAGCCTGCATAACCCTTGGGCGGTCTTCTTTGATTATTTTAGAGAAGTATTGTTCATCCGATACACTCAACTGTTCTTCCTTGATTTCTCCCGGCATGGCAGTCATAATGATTGGACGATTGATGTCGCATAGAATGGAGTGTTCTTTAAGATTCCATTTCCAGGGTATGATATTGGCTATTTCCAGTGCCAAAGATAATTTATGGTTAGTCGAACTCAGCATTTGTTGTGCATTATGCAACTCCGTGCTGTCAAGACAGAACATGTCAATCGTGTCTTCTTCTAAAGACGGGCTGAGCACGATATCATAGAAAGTGTCTACGTCTTTAAAGTAATAAGGGAATGTGATGGAGCGCTTTTCTCTTAAAGCTGTTTCCATAAAATGGGTAAATTCTGTCATGGATTCAGGAAATAGCTCGGACCCCTTTTTCCCGATTATATTTTCTTTTTTCCTGAAACAAGTTTCAAAGAAACGGTTAACGTCACAAAAAATTGTTTCAACAATATTCCCGTTTTCATTTCTAATCACTTTCTCTTTCATATAGAGAATAGGCATATTGTCGATAAGGTTTGTATATTTGATTTGGTTTTCGAATTCTTGCTTTTGAACCCTTCTTAGTTCTTTCAACATTTGTATGCGTTTTTGTTGGATAAGGGCTATCAGCAAAAGTGTGATGAATATTCCTGTGATAACCCATATATATTTCTTCAGGAAATTTTCCGGCTTATCATAAAATATGCTGTTTTGAGGGCATAATTTAGGGTTGAGTCCTTTATTGACCAGCGTCGTATAATTAAATGTGGGATGAGCATCTGCAGGAACAAAGAAAGGAATTTCCCTTGCCGGCTTTCCATTAAGTATTTGTGAGACATTCCGGAGCAGTTCATTGATAAATATCTTTTCATTATACATATATCCGCCCACCATGCCTCCGTCGTCCATACCGGCATAGCGGATAGAGAACAGGGGAGAAGAAATGCTGGAAAGGCTTCGGTATGCGTTTATCAACATTTGTTGTGAGGTTAAGGTTTCCGCAAACCATGTGGATACTAAAACTCCGGTTTCTTTGTCGGCATTTCTTAAGGCATTATACAATTCGGGTAGCGTATAATTATAAGAGGAGATAAATTGATATTGGAGATATGGAAAATCCCGGGCTATAATATTCTTTAACTGCTTGTTGTATTCAGGGTTAGGATAAATGCCGTCTCCCAAAAAAATAAGTTTTTTCATATTGGGAATCATGCGCGTCATTAGTTTTACGCTTTCTTTCAGATAGGCCGGAGTATGCATGAAGGTGATATTGTAATCATCTCTCAAGCTGTCTACATGAATTTTATTTTCAGGAGTTGTCACATCTTGTTTTCTGTAATATTCTTCTGTATATATGTATGGGTCGGAATCGCATACTAAAATAGACACGTCTCCCCACATTTCCTTTATCTCTTCTCTGAAAATCATACTCATACTTCCCAGCAGGACCAACAGCTTGGGAGGAGTTTTGCCATACTTGTTTAAAAGCATTTGTGGAAACCTGTCTACCATAACAGAATCGTTTACCATAAAAAGATTTAGGTGCTCAATGTATGCATCAATATCTTTTAGTTCGGATATTTTATGCATGATAGGAGAGGTGATACTGTTACTCCAGGGGGCGGATTCGTTATAACTGTTTAAGATGAGTACATAATCATATTGCCTATGATCCCTGTCAGAGGCTTTGGCAGAATATGTACCGGCAAAAAGCAGACAAATGCAGATTGTCAGTGTTTGAAAGAATTGCCTTGATGTGGCTGTGTGTTTATTATTCATAGCAGAAAATAGACTCTTTATGTTATACTCTTTATCAGACTTCTTACAAAAGTAAAACAATATCAGACAGTTATGTATAAAAACTCCCTTATTAACAAATATTAATTTCACGAGTAAGTTCTCACAGAAGAAGATTTTTTATGATATTTTGAGCAGAATGGGAAGTTTGGCTAACTTATACGGTGAAATTGCCATTTTTCAGGCGATGAAAAGCGATTAACTTTGCAATATCAGAAAAAGATAAAAAACAGATAAATATGAAATTAATAAAATCAACCATTACCGCCCTTGGCTTGTTATTCACAGTAACCGCTTGTGCAGGCAATAAAGAAAGTAAAAACCAAAACATGAAAGGAGAAAATATGGAAATTGTTCATTTAACCAAAGCAGAGTTCTTGAAGAAGGTATATAACTATGAAGCCAATCCCAATGACTGGAAATATGAAGGTGACAAACCGGCTATTGTTGATTTCTATGCTACATGGTGCGGTCCTTGCAAGGCATTGGCACCCGTATTGGAAGAGTTGGCAAAAGAATATGCCGGAAAGGTTTATATTTATAAGATAGATGTAGACAAGGAAGAAGAATTGGCCGGTGCATTCGGCATACGAAGCATACCGACTTTGTTATGGATTCCTCAGAGTGGAAAACCGACTGTAACACAGGGAGCATTACCGAAACCTGAACTGAAAAAGATGATTGACGACACTTTATTAAACTCTAAATAAATGTTCTCGTAAACAAGTGGAGAAGATAGGGCATAAATCTTTTGCCCTGTCTTCTTTTTTATTTAAATAAGTATGCGTATATTTATACCGACAATAAACTATGAATTATGGAATATCGTTTTAATACACCGCTCAATGGCAATATAGCGATGACGTATCATTATCATGAGGATGCTGCTCTCCGGCGTGATAAAAGCTTGTATAAATTCGTATGGGTACAAAGTGGCACGCTGGATATAGAACTAGACCATGTGGTAATGCACCTTGAAAAAGATGAAATAATATCGCTGACTCCTTTGCATCATGTTGAGGTAAAAAGAGTGGAAGGTGAGTACCTCACTTTCTTGTTCAATAGCAATTTTTATTGCATTTACGGACATGACAAAGAAGTGTCATGTAATGGTTTCCTGTTTCATGGTTCGTCCCACATCATGCGTTTGCAGCTCTCTGCGGCCCAGTCGGAACAATTGAAAAGCATCATTGATATATTTGCCGGTGAATTCGGCATAAAAGACAATTTGCAGGAAGAGATGCTCCGCATTATTCTGAAGCGTTTTATAATCACTTATACCCGCATTGCCCGTGAAAAATTAGACGTGGGACAAGATAAAGAAAAGAGCTTTGACATTATCCGTCGGTATTATGTGTTGGTAGACAATCATTATAAAGAAAAGAAACAAGTGCAGGACTATGCCGAAATGCTCTACCGCTCTCCCAAAACCTTGTCCAATCTGTTTGCCGCCTATGGGTTGCCTTCTCCGTTGCGTATCATACATGAGAGGATAGAAGCCGAAGCCAAGCGTTTGTTGCTTTACACCAATAAGAGTGCGAAAGAAATAGGTGAGATATTAGGCTTTGAAGACTTGGCTGCTTTCAGCCGTTTCTTTCGAAAAATGGCAAAGGAAAGTATTTCTGAATACCGGAAAAAAGAGAAAGAAGGAATAATGGCAAACTAAAACGGTATAATTGCCATTTCACAGGGAGGAAAATCTGCCGACCTTTGCAATGTAAGTTAAACCCTTAAAAATTAAAGCAAATGATGGCAAGATTAAATTCCCTGTTTACTGCATTTCTGACAATTGCAGCTTCCACTCAAAAGTTAGGTATTAACCTGATTCGCGTGGCAATTCTGGTGATATTCGTGTGGATTGGTGGTTTGAAATTCTGGAACTATGAGGCCGAGGGTATTGTGCCTTTCGTTGCCAACAGTCCTTTTATGAGTTTCTTTTATACTAATGCTCCCGAATATAAAGAGTATAAATTAAAAGAAGGTGAGTTTGATGAGGCCAAGCATCAGTGGCATGAAGAGAATAACACCTATGGCTTTTCTCATGGATTGGGCGTTTTGATTATGACCATTGGCATTCTTACCTTCTTGGGTATTTTCTCTCCGAAAATCGGTTTGATAGGTGCAGGTTTGGCTATTATAATGACATTGGGAACGTTGTCCTTTCTGGTAACGACTCCCGAAGTATGGGTTCCCGATTTGGGAAGCGGTGAACATGGTTTTCCCTTGCTGACAGGTGCCGGTCGTTTGGTTATTAAAGATGTGGCTATCCTGGCAGGTGCATTGGTGGTACTCTCGGATTCGGCCCGGTCAATATTAAAACAACAAAATAAAGGATAATCCCCCACTAAAAACAAGTAAGATTATGAAGCAGTATGATGCAATAATAATAGGCTTTGGCAAAGGCGGTAAAACACTGGCTGCTGAGTTGGCCAAAAGAAATGAAAAGGTGGCTGTTATTGAGCGTTCCGATGAGATGTATGGAGGTACCTGCATCAATATTGGATGCATTCCTACAAAAACATTGGTTCATCAGGCAAAGCTGGCTCCGGTAAAGGCGTCGTGGGAAGAAAAGAAAGCCTATTATGCTCAGGCTATCGCTGAAAAAGAAGAGGTAACCTCTTTTTTGCGTCAGAAAAATTATCATAATCTGGCAGACAATCCCCATATTACGGTTTATACAGGTATTGGTTCTTTTGTAAGCACGGATGTGGTGGAAGTGGTGATGCATGATGAGATCTTGCAATTGCAGGCTCCCCGGATTTATATCAATACAGGTGCGGAGACTATTATTCCGCCTATCGATGGAGTGAAGGATAATCCGTTGGTATATACCAGTACTTCCATTATGGAACTGAAGGATTTGCCCGAAAAGCTGATTATTGTGGGTGGCGGTTATATCGGTCTGGAGTTTGCGAGTATGTTTGCTTCGTTCGGTTCGCAGGTAGTGGTGCTGGAAGGCAATTCCGAGTTAATCTCCAGAGAAGACAGGGATATCGCATCCGCTGTGAAGGAAACTTTGGAAAAGAAAGGCATCGTATTCTGTCTGAATGCCAAAGTGCAATCAATCCGTGAAGGGAAAGTAGTCTATCGGGATGCGGTTAGCAGTGAACTGCATTCATTGGAGGCTGACGCCGTATTGTTGGCGACAGGGAGAAAACCGAATACGGCCGGATTGAATTTACAGGTGGCTGGAGTGAAGGTAAACGAGCGTGGCGCTATCATTGTAGACGGGCATTTAAGGACAACCAATCCCAATATACGTGCGATAGGGGATGTGAAGGGTGGTTTGCAGTTCACTTATATCTCATTGGACGATTACCGTATTATCCGTGAAGATTTATTCGGCAATGGCGGACGGAATCTGAATGACCGTGAACCGGTGAGCTATTCTGTCTTTATTGACCCTCCTTTGTCGCGTATCGGATTGAGTGAAGAGGAAGCCGTGCGGAAGAGGTTGAATATTAAAGTCAACAAACTTCCTGTAGCGGCTATTCCTCGTGCACGGACTTTGGGAAATACAGTCGGTCTGTTTAAGGTGGTGGTAGATGTAGATACCGATCAGATTGTGGGATGCACTCTGTTCGGCCCTGAATCCGGCGAGGTAATCAATAGTGTGGCCATGGCAATGAAGACCGATCAGCCTTATACATTCCTTCGCGATTTCGTCTTTACACACCCCAGTATGAGTGAAGCGTTGAATGATTTGATGAACTTTTAATTGAATATTCTCTGTTAAATAGTAAGCATTCGGTTAACCCCGTCTTGCGATGTCTATAAACAGAAAGAGATGTCTCCTGAAAATTCCAGCTTTTCTCTGAAAAAGTCCCTATTTTTACGAGACATTTCTTAGTTTTTATGAGAGTCTTAAATAAATGATTCTTTCCTTATCGTGGTTCTCATCTTTGGCAATAAATCCATATATCCACTGCGCTATATTTTGATTTTCAGGTATTTCTTTATCTGATATTGTAAGTGTACATATGAAATTATTCGTTTATACTAAAACCTTTTCAGCATCAGTGTGGCATAATCGGATTTCAATATCAACTCTTTACCGTTGGCTTTCACCACTTCAAACTCCGTATCCAATGCATTGATGCCATAAGGGAGAAGCTCCTCCACCGTGACATCCTTTTTATCATCGCTTGTGCCTTTTCTCCCTTTGAAGTCTCTCATCCGCACGTTTCCGTTCTCCTCATGCTCAAACCGGCCTATGACCGGTTTATGCGTAGTGCCGCTCTGCTTGGCTGCTATCTCCACCACCCATAACCGGATGCTGTAATAAATCCGCTCGCACACATGCACCTTGCCATCGGCCGCCGTTGTAAACTCCAGCAATTCCCAGTGCCCTTCCATGTCACTGTCGATAGCCTCCTTCTGGCATCCTCCCATGATGAAGCCCAAAAAGAGAACAACCACCACTCCCGATAAAAACTTTAATCCGCGTGTATTTTTCATTTTCCGAATCCTCCTGTTTTTCTCACTGTCAACATGGCTCCCATGCTGTTACCCAAATAATTTCCCCTATCCATGGCAAAGGCAAGCGTAGCGCTCCAGCCCGTCCACTTCCGTGGGCAGTAACTTACTTCCACCATACTGCTGAACTGCTTTCTCACTTTGTCCAGCGGCATCGGATAGGTGCCCCAATGCCGCACATACGATGCCAGCACGCGGTAGTTCCATTCACTGTCCGGTTCTCCGCAGAAGCCTATATGATGCGCTTTTACACGGGTACTCTTAAACAGCACCGTTCCGTCGTCGTTATATACAGGTCCCGGAATCAGTCCGTTGCCCATACCCATTCCCCAATGCTGCCATGCCAGATATTGGCCGTTATTGAAATAATTGTCACCACCGCTTATCTGGAATTCGGGAAACGAGCCGGCTATCCCGTCATACAGAATCGGTCCCGTCTGATCCTTCGTACTGAGACCTTCCCACAGCACCCGGTTCACCCACCGGTTTCGGGGCAATGTCACTTCCAGTCCCAACTGTCCGTCTTTCCACATACCATACTCCATGAACATCTGCGAATGGTCCTCGAAGAAATGCTCCATGTAAGCCCTTATCTTCCAGTCACCGGCATAATAAGAAAGTGCCGCGTTCCAGCTTCCGCTATGGTTTCCCTCCACATTCTGCATCGTACTCTCCTGAGCAGGCACCAGCGCCTTGAAGAAACTCTTCAGACCGGCCGGATACTTCTTTAGCAGCTTGATACTTCCGTCCGCATTCTTCACATACCTCTTTCCCCCGAACTGTGCAATGTCCAACAATCCTATTTCCAGCTCCAGAGGCAGCTTTTCTCTGTTGCCGAACCGCAGCATCAGTGATTTGCTGTGATACAACACATCCTTCAGAAACGGTTCGTCCGCTCCGGCAAACTCTTCCTGCCAATTGCCATCCGTGCACAGTCCGTAAGCGATATGCCCTTTCAGTGCCAGCCAATTACCTGTAAACGGCACCGTCAGATACTCCGGCAATCCCACCCTCACCTGCGGAATAGGTCTTGCATTCGCACCTTCCACCATCATGCCGCTGCTCAGCCTCACATCCTTTTCCAGCGGGAATCCGTTTCTCTCCTTACTCCCGATGCTCATCTTTATTGCCTTCCATGCAACATCCATATAAGCCTGTTGCACAAAGAAATCCGCAGTCAGATTCTTTCCTCCTGCCAGGTCTGCACCCGCCTGCACCCTCCATCCGTGTTGCCATTCCTTCTGCCATTGCACACCGGCACGCAGGTAAGCACTTTTGGGTTCTTGCGAAGACAGTCCGTAACGATTGGCGGTGAACCACAACGGAGCGTACCTTCCGTCGGCAACCGAGACAGAAGTTTCCACCCGATAAGAAAACGGAGTAGATGCTTTCTGTTCCTGTGCAGACAAACAAGTAAATGCATTTATTGAAAAAGCCAATAAAAAAACAGATTTCAAAGACATTTTAAAAGCTATTTAAAATTGATTGAAAAATAATGTTGTGTAATCATTGATATATTGGGTATTATCCGGTTCGTACTTGCCGGCTTCATCCAGTTGGTTACCTTTACTTTTCAGTATGTATTTAATGTCCGGTTTTATATCAGAAATTACTTTTTTGATGCACTAAACTCTTTAATGCGCTGTTCCTCACTTATACGGCATACCAACAGTTGGCCTTTTCTTTCTATTACGATATAGTTTTCCAGTCCTTCCAGCACCACCCGCTTTTCTTCCGTAGTATGTACCATGCAGTTCCGACAATTATGCAGTTCGATTTGTGTACCTACTTTGGCATTGCCGTTATGGTCTTGTGGAAGCAGTGTGTGCAATGCTCCCCAACTGCCTAAATCACTCCATCCGAATTCAGCCGGAACGACAAAGATATTTTCTGCCTGCTCCATTACGGCATAATCGATAGAAATTTTTTCACACATAGGGAAAAGACGCTTCAGCTCTTCGTGTTCTCTTTTCGTAAACAAAGCCTGTTCCAGCCTATCCATTACTTCTGCTATTTGAGGAGCATAATCTCGGATGGCAGTAGTGATGGTTTCTACGTTCCATATAAAGATGCCTGCATTCCAGAAGAAATTTCCGGCTTTCACATACTTTTGTGCTGTTTCCTTATCGGGTTTCTCCTTAAATGCTTCCACTTCGCACATATCCGAAGCATCGGTATAGACTTTTGCTGCTATGTATCCGTATCCTGTTTCCGGTCTGCTTGGTTTTATTCCCAATGTGACAATCGCGTTTGAATCGGCCGTTTTATTCAGTGCCATAGCAATACAACGGGCAAATTCGGTAGTATTTATCACCAGTGCATCTGATGGAGTTACTACAATGTTTGCATGAGGATGTTCTTTCTTTATTTTCCAGCAGGCATACGCGATACAGGGAGCAGTGTTCCGTGCCTCCGGCTCTGCCAATATCTGGCTTTCCGGTAGTTCCGGCAACTGTTCCTTTACGATGTCCGTATACCTTTCACTGGTAACTACCCACATGTGCTGAATGGGACAAAGCGGAAGAAAACGTTCCACAGTCAGTTGAATAAGTGATTTACCACATCCTATTACGTCCACAAACTGTTTGGGATATTCCGGTGTACTCATAGGCCATAAGCGACTTCCGATTCCCCCTGCCATGATGACAATATGATTTTCCATAAAATACGATGATTAAGTTATAACTGCTTGTCGTTTTTCGATTTATATTACCTATACTCTGAACTTTGCACGTATGAAGAGGTTGAGAAAGTTTTTATATCGGATAGGGCTTGTATTGCGCTCGATTTTTTCTTATTTGTTGGCATTGCTATTAGTGCTTTTCGCATTGTTCTGCAGACTCTTCCGCAAATAATTTATTTTTTGTCGAAGGGATTTCTGTATATTCCAAGCAATTGCAAGATAAAGTAATAAAAGAATTGCATGTCGTCTATGAAATAGCGCTTGAATAAGCGTTTGGGTTCTTTCATGCAGCGATATAGCCATTCCATACCTATTTTCTGCCAAATGGCAGGAGCGCGTTTCAGCGTGCCGGCTTCAAAGTCAATGGTAGCACCCAGTCCCATGAATATATCCACACCCGGCATTCGGTTACGGTATTTCATTATCCATTTTTCCTGTTTTGGGGCACCTACACCTACCAATAACACATTGGCACCGCTTTCATTTACAATGCGTATTAGCTCTTCACATTCTTCTGTTTTTTTTTCAAAGCCATAGGAAGGTGAATGCGCACCTACTACAATGTTTCTCCCTACCTTTTGGTTGATTTTTTTCATAGCCTTGACTGCGATCCCTTCGGCTGCTCCTAATAAAAATATCTTGCAGTTTGGGTCGTTCTTGTGGTATTCATAAAAAGCGGTAAAAAAGCTGGAACCCGGTATGGCTTCCGGTAACGGATATTTCAGTAGCTTGGAGAGAAGATATAGGATTTTGCTGTCACAGATTACCCATTCCGCCTGCTGGTATACATCATAAAATTCTTTATCCTTTTGCAGTTTTACCAAGTGATCTACATTAGGAGTGATAAGTACTCCTTTAGTCAGGTTATTCAGTAATTCATTTCGAGTGATTATCTGAATATTGGTATTTAAAAATGGCGTATAGATCTGATTCATCTGATTTGGTGATTTGAAAGTAGTGAGAGGTATATATTATATATTTTTTGTGCAATAGATTGATCGTTCAAGAGCATTTGGAATATTTTTTCTCTCCCATCAATTCCGCTTATTTGATTATTTAGTGATTGATAGGCAAGAAAGGCAAGTTCCTCAGCATCCATTTTGTTGGCAACGGCAGAGTTTTTCACATTCTCTAATAAGTGGGCTACATCTCCTACATTAGTTGATATTACGGGTAGGTTACATGCCATAGCTTCTTTTACGACTTGTGGTGAACCTTCAGAGATAGAAGTCATAATCATTAAGTCGGCATTTTGGTATAAAGTTGCGACTTCTATGCGTGACATGTTTTTGACTTCTGATATTCGACATTTTATGTGGTATTTATTTTTTAATATGGATATTGTTTCTTCAAATAGAGGATAGTTTTTTACATATCTGTTCTTGTCGCTGGGGAATATAATATGTAATTCTTTTGCAAGGTTGATAGTTCTCAGAGTGGGAGAAGGTGTGAAAATGTCTGTATTGACCGAACAAGGAATAATTTGAGTATTTTGTATATACTTTTGGACTATTTCATCCATTCTCTTATTTAAAGTAATAGCTGCATTTGCTTTTTTTAGTATTTGCTTTGTAAACCATACTTGTATATTCTTCCCTTGTTCTACTTGTATATCTCCACCATGCAGAGTGATTAATATTGGTATCTTTTTAGGTAGTTTCCCTGCTAGTAAGAATAGACCAGAGAAACCATAGTGTACATGAATTAAATCGAAATCTTGTTCTTTTATTAATTTGCGTATTTTAAATATTGATTTAATATACTCGCTTTTGTTGTGCCTTCCATCAATAAATGCAACAGTGTAATGTATATTGGAATATTCTTTGCATATAGCATCTTTTTGTTCTTTAACAAAGATTCCATATGTTGAAGCATTATCACATGGATACATGTTTGTAACTAATAAAATTTTCATATATTATTATTCCAGAAATTGTAAACTGTTTCTTTAATTTTGTCAAAATTGAAATAATTATTATTCATTTTTTTTCTGTTTGATTTTTGAAGTAAAACTCCAAGGATCTCTTGATCATTTATTTTGGATTGAATTTCCTGTTTTAATTCTTCGGTAGAGTTTATTTGTGATAAATTAATAAGGGGAAATAAATATTTGTCCATGGAAAAATGTTGTTCTTCTTGTAGTTTATAAGTAGTGAAGATTCCATATAAGTAGTTTTCGCTAAATCTGTATGTATTGCATAATGCTATTTTCCAACTGTTCCATATACTATTTTTTTTAATTTCTTGCAACATTGCATTTAAGTTCTTTTGTACAAAGCAAACAGGCGTACTCATGTAATTATATTTACTTATATCGTTGTAGCTTGTAGGGATGTGCAATAGATTTTTTGCTGCATTACAGTATTCTTCATAGTTTGGTTCACACTGGTTGGTAGTTTTATACATTAAATATTTATTGTCTTTTATAATTGTAGAGTAGTTTAGAGGTCGCATAAAGATACTTTCGGAGTCAATGTTAAAAACGGCTTCGTATTCATTTCCTATAACCTCAAAAACTCCTAATTTACATATTTGCTGAATAATCCATTCTCTGACTGGTATTGTTATTGGGCTAATATGATAATGATGTCCCAAAACTTTAAACGGGCATCTAATAAGCCACCAAGGAAGTATTGTTGACTTTTTGTAAACAATATGATGTTCGTTATGGAGAGAGAGAAATAAATCGTAATCTTCATCATTAACAAAAATGAAATGATCTATTTCTTTAGGTAAAAAACGATCCATGCTTTCGCATAGTAAAGCACATTCTTTGTAATCGTTCTTATAAGATTGAGTTATAAATGCTAATTTTTTCATATTACTAATTATTGACCTCTTTTTTTTATTAAATGTGCAGGATTTCCTCCTATGATAGAGTATTCATCAAAATCTTTGGTAACTATTGCTCCAGCTGCTATAATGCTTCCTTTTTTAATATGTCTGCCTGGAGTTAATATACTTCTTACTCCTATCCAACAGTCATCTTCTATTATAGTAATAGGTTGTTCTTTATGCATAGAGCCTTGAAAACACATAGGTATTTGTAAATTTTTGTATTGATGATTTCCTGCTACTATATGGACTTGAGGTGCGAACATGACATATTTGCCGATTATAGTATTATTGGGGATAGTACAATTAGCTCCTATTCCACTGTAATCTCCAATTTCAATATTTGCTCCATTTCCAAAGTATGCATTACGATCGATTATTGATACTTTTCCGCATTTTCTAAATATTTGTTTTACGCAAAAAATTCGGATTAGATTACATACTTTGCCAATGACGGGGGCATATGAGCTAGGTAGCCATGTGGCAAACCCATAATAAATTATTAGAAAAATTTTAGCTTTCACTTTTTTATTTTTTGTTTTATCAGTGTGGATAATTTAAACAGTTTTATTTGTTTATGGATAATAAGGAAGTAGGTCCATTTTTGATACCATGAGCTAAAGTAGGAATAATGATATGATTGGAAAATATTACTCCATATATTGTCCGACATTATATTTCTTAAATATTGTTCTGTGTGTGGTAATTTATTATAAACTATATGTGTTAAGAGAACTCTTGAATAACCTATAAATAGTCGTTGTGCTCTTAATTTTCCTTCTGTGGTATTAATTTTTTGTTGTATGCAGCTTAGTAAGCATTTAAAGGCTTCAAATTTTTCGGGTTTGACAGTTTTTGTCAGTGATGTGGAATTTAAACAATAATAGTAATAGTTTTGAGGGACATACATTATTTTAGATGACTTTGATAGAAAGTCAATTTGAAAAGGAATGTCTTCGGAAGCGATTTCTCTTTCTGAAAGGAAGCGGATATTATACTTATCAATAATCTCTTTCTTGTAGATAGAATGCCAAACAGACATTTCATATTTTCTTTCTTGTGGTATAGAAGGAGCACATGCAATCATATCCAATAAAAAAGATTGGATTTGTTTTGTTTGGAAAAGTTTCATTTCATTCACCTCTTTACTTGCTGTCCAAATTCCTTTATAAGATTCAATATAAAATCCGCCAAAAACAGCATCCAAATCTTTTCCTATTGTATTATTATATAACTCTTCATACATGTTGGTTTTTATGTAGTCATCAGAATCTACAAAAGCTACATATTCACCGGTTGCTATTTCTAAACCTGAATTTCGTGCATATCCTAATCCGGCATTTTTTTTGTGAATGACTTTTATCCTTGAATCCTTTTGTGCATATTCATCGCACATTTGAGGGCATCGGTCGGGAGAACCGTCGTCTACCAATATTATTTCAATGTCTTTCAGGGTTTGATGGATTAATGATTGCATACATCGGTCTAAGTAAGGTTCTACATTATAGATTGGAACTATTACGCTAACTTTAGGTTGTTGGTTCATGATATTGTTTTTTATATTAGTTGTCCCATACAAAATGGAAATTTGGGCTTTGTAGCAGAAAGCGTCCCCAATATAGTGTTAAATAGATCGTAACTAAAGAAACAGATACTAATATCTTTTTCTTGGTAGTAATAGTAATAATTTTCCCTTTTAGCAGAGGTAAAAGGATATAAAGTGCATATCCTAATGGAATAGGATAAAGCATGGTCATTGGGGTGGAGATACGGCGTAGCAATTCAAAATTGAAGAACATACGTAATAAGATATATCCCACTACTACAATGTTATACATATATGCTATTCGGTTATTGGGTTTTATTTTCAGAGCGAGATGACCTAAGTAGAAAATTGATATAACAAAAAGTGAGTTCAACATCAAGGCTGATGAACTTTGAGTGAATTCATCTTGAGCTGCATCTGCTGAAAACCATATATTTGAATTGTCTATATACCCTTGAAATTTGGGGGTGATAAATGAAAGCATTTGTACGGAATCAGCAATAAATTCCATATTGCTTGGATTATATACAAATGCTATTATTAGATAAAAGAGAATAGGGTAGATGGGCTTTATTGTAAAAATTATGAACTTTTGGAAAAATATAATGGTAGCTATCAATAGTAAACTAGAAGAATGTACCATGCAGGCACAGATAGCACATAAGCTAAATTTTGCATATTTCTTTTGTTCTAAGAAAGGAATAGAAAACATCACTATGCCAATGGAAATACCTTGTCGGATGATGCTGGTTCCAAATCCTATATATGCGAAAACTAAGAACCAATACATGTATTTGGATTCTTTTTTATAGCTTTTAAATAGCTGAAATACTCCTATAAAATAAATGAATGAATAAATGATATAAGCTCCCACATAATTGAGTCCTAACCAATTTATTAGGTGATTTAATCCAAAAAACACAGGTTGAGATCTTTGTTCTTCTATTACTGCAATATTGTTTAAGTGTTCAAATTGGTATTTGTACCAAAGGTAATCAGCTCCCCAATAGCGGCATCCTATAATAATAGATGCCAATAGAATGGGGAATGTTGCTGAAAACCAAAATTCGCTTCCTTTTTTATTGCAGTTGTATTTTCCCCATAGTGGGACGAATAGAAATAAAAATAGGAATAGTATAATATGGTCTAAATTGGACATGGTTTAAAGATTACTTTTTACGTATTTCATAAAATCGTCGAAATCCTTAAATTTCTTTTTATGGTTCTTTTTCCAATGTTCAAACTGTTCTTTGCTAAACACATTGTAATATGGATAAGGATAATTCTGATAGTTGCTGCCATCTACAAAAAGAGTGTAGTCATCATAAAAGTCTTCAATTTTAGGATTTCTACCGGATTTGATAATGTGCTGGGCATATTCTGTACATTCTTTTAGATATTGTTTTTCTCTTTTAGAAAAATATTCCTCTAAAGTGCAAATTACTTTAGCTGGGCATCCGGCAGCAACTGAGTTTGCTGGAATGTCTTTCATTACTACAGAACCATAGCCGATAATGCAGTTATCTCCAATGGTAACACCTTTGAGTACTGTACATTTTCGTCCAAAATATACATTGCTCCCTATTTTAATTTTGCGATGCGATGGAATGAACTCATTATAGGCGTTAACAAAAGCCATGCTTGCAAAATCATGAGTCATGATTGTTAAGTCTTGGTTTAGTCTGACATGCTCTCCTATTTCTAATAATATGGGTTTGGAGTAGTCTATTTGAACGCTTTTAGGGTTAGGAATATAGCATCCTTTGCCTATCTTTACTCCTTTGGAGCGTAAGTAATTAATGAATTTTTCACTTGATTGCAATGCAATCTTTCTTTTAATTGATTCTATAATATGGGTTAGCATAACTTATTTTTATGTAAATAGTTGAATAATGATTTTTTATAATTAAGAATCTTTGAAAAATAGCTCATCGTTAAAGGCTGTTTTTGTGAAATTATATAATTTCCTGTGGTAGTATATAAGCGTTGTTGTATGATGGAAAAGTCAAGGGTTAATGGAATATTGATATGTAAACTCTTATGTAGATGAAGGTTAGTCTAATTTTGATTTTTGAAATTAAGCTTACTTTTTTAGTTACCCAACTTGCTTGGTAATGATGGATAGACCTTGTATTCGGAGTGATAGTCAGTTCTCCTGTGTAGTAGTGCAAAGGACAGAAGTATTCATGTGGGTAGATATAGATACCTTCAGAAAGGATAATTCCGTTTTTGTATTGCGTTTGCGTTTTATTTTTAAAAAGTCTACTTACTAAATTCACTACGGTTTCTGTAGTTTTTCCGCTCCATGATGTGAAGTGCTTGCTCTGATAAACTGATAATACATTTTCATAAAAAGGATGTTGGGATGGCGCTGCTATACCTAATCCTGTATTTGGGTTTAAGTAAGTAAGTTTAAATCTCGATTTTTCACATCCCATAAATGCTCCTCTTTCCAGAATATCATCAATGGGTTTGATAAGTTCTACATCTACGTCAAAATAGACGCCTCCATAATGATACAATATCCAAAAGCGTGCATAATCACTTACGAATGCATACTTTTTTAGTTTATATGCTTCGGCAGTATATTTGATAATGTTTACATCGAAGTTATCTTCGTTCCATTCTTTTATTTCATAATCGGGCATGAATTTTTTCCACGATTCAATACAAATCTTAGCTTTGTCTGGCAATGGGGCTCTGCCAAACCAGCAGTAATGGATAGTTTTTGGTATCATTTTTAATCTTTTAAAATGGATAATAGATAGTTGATTGATTTGTCTCTTTCCTGTTGAAGGATTTTATTTATAGTCTGATAATTAATATCTGTTTCTTCTGTTGTGTCATTATCGTTCTTGAAACGGTTCTCTAATCCGAAAATTTTCAGCATATCGGTAATTCTGCTGTTGTCGCCTTGTGTTTCATCTCCGTTTCTTTTTAAGAAAGAATAAAAGTTTTTGTTATAATTGATGGAAAAAATACTTCCGTGAAAAGAGTCGGTTACGACATATTCACAATGATGAATCAAACTGAGAAACTCGCTTGGTCCTATACCTTTAGGTATATATTGTTTGTACTCTTGATAAATATTTACACTTGCGGGAAGAATGATCAAATTGAGGCTTTTTCTGTCAGCTAAAGACTTAGCAAATTCGCAGATACTTTTTTTCTCGCCAAGAATGTAGCATAGTACATACTTTTGGGAGTGGGCATGGTGAATTTCTATTTTCTCCCATTCTGCTTTATTTAGAAGAAGTGTCGGGTCTAATACTTTATATATATCTTGATTCAAGACTTTAGATAAAATTTTACACCCATTGGTTTCTCTGCAAGAGATTCGGGAGAAATCATTCAGATATTGTTTGAATAGTGCGAGTGTATATTCATCTAATACGCTTTTTCCGATGCTAGGAGCATAGGCGTATTTTTTTTGACTATTTTTGAGAAATGAAAGTAGGAATATACGGAAATTTTTTTCACTGACGCAATCAGGATTCCATGTTTGGTCACTTCCGACAATAAATTTTGAGTATGAGTTTTCTATGTCAGGTAATTGATAAGATTTAATATATTTAGATTCATGGATATGAAGTTTTCTGAACTTGTCAAATTGTTGCTTGTTTGATGATTGTAACAGTTTAAACTCTACAGTTGCTTTGAAACGCCGATGTTTAACTCCTCCGAGGTATTCTTTTGCTGTTTGTATATACTTTTTAGAAAGTGATATTTCTTGAGTTGGAAATTTCCAATCAAAGTTTACATACTCTGATGAATATCCTATATTATTGATGGCTTTCCAAAGTGCATAAGCTTGTAGGCAGGTTCCATAATTATAAGCAAATTGATAGGATATAAGCGCTATTTTTTCCATCTTATGATACGTTTTATGGTTGATTTTATGTTTTGAAAGAACGTAGGTTTTAAGCATTGGGAAACGCTATGATTTACACTTTTCCCTTCATTAATCATTCTCCAAAATAGTTCTCTTTTTGTGTGAAAAGGAACAGAATGTAAATAGTTCGTATTACCATTGATAACTTCTGCATAACTGATTGGAAAGTGGTAGAATTCATCTTTGATGGCTTGAAATAACATATTTCCTTTTTCGTTCATAACAAGTATTAGAGACATTCCTTTATCATCATCTTTCTGTGGATAGAATTTAGGTAGTCCCCAAAAATCACCAATAGACAAATCACTCTCAGTACTGAACTCTCGGAATTTACATGACGAGCAGATGGGGCGGCAATATAGGTTCATAAGAAATCCTCTCATATAATTATTGGATAGTTTTCCTTCGCAGATGTGTGTATGTCCGTTAGTCTGGATATCTAAAGTGTAGTTTTTCCATCCATTAATCTTGCTTCGGAATGTGATATTGGAGATATCGTCTGTTACATTTTCTTTTAAATATTGTTTCCATATTCGAGGGCTTGGTACACCATGGCAGCAGAGTTCTACGGTGAATAGCTGGCTTTTATTTGCATTTTTCCCAAGATATTTATGTAATCCAGCTATCTGACAAGGAGTCCCTGTGTATAATACAGGAATATTTCTTTTTAAGAATTCTTTTGTTTGTCTATAAGTGTCTTTTATATTACTTTGAATGTATTTACTTCCTTGCAACATCCACAAATCTGATATTTTATCAATGAATTGATGTTCTGTTGTCCAGTCCTTGTTAAATGCAACTCCGCATACTACTCCTTTTTGTTGAAGGATATAACAGGCAATCCAATAAAAGATACCTCCTGAAGAGCTTACTTCTCTTGTCTTTACATGATAGGCTGCATGACATTGTTGGGGGGTACGTTTGGGGAATGGATTGATAACAGGGCATACAGTAATACATTTTTTGCATTTGATACATAATTCTTTGTTGACTTGCGGATAGAGAAAACCTTCTTTGTCTTCTGTCATTGTTATGCATTGAATTGGACAGGCTGTTGCACATGCACTACATCCGGAACATTGTTTCTTGTTTGTAATGGTTATCATTTTCCTTTTTTTATTTTTTGCTTGATAACGACTGATATTTGTTTTCGCTCATTTTTATTGAATCCAAAGAACCATATGAATGTGACGTTTATGATGACGGATGAGAGAATGGTGGTGAAAAATCTGACAAAAGATTCTTCTAACAAGTATGTTATCCCCCAGCATATACAAAAAGCTGGAAGGCAAGCTTTAAAAATTGGCATGACTGTGCTTTTGAAATATTCCTGCATGGAAAAAATGAGCATTTTTTTTATGATCATTATTCTTATGAATTGGGCGATAATTGCAATACACAATTGAGTAATGAATACCATTGTTGGCTCGTGTGTTAATTTAAGTGCAATATAAGCCATTACAGGGGTTAGTAATAAGCATCCGCCTACAGTCATTTGATATTTTTTTATTTTTCCAGTAGCTTGTGCTGCCACGATTATAGGATTAGCTAAAGCATCAATCATGGTGATGAGCAGTATAATTTTAATGAACTTGTCGGTATAGTCAGGGGGAGTATCCAGCCACCAAGTAAGAATCTGATTTGTCTCTAACAATACGGGAAGTGAAATAATGAATAGTAAGAAAATAGATACTCGGCTACTTAAAAATAATAAGAACTTAGTATAATCCCAATTATTGGCTGCATAACTTTTGGTAATTTGTGGATTGAGGGCGGTTTGAAAATTAGTGGCAAATCCTTGTATCGCATTTTGAACTTGAACAGTAATACCGCGTGCTGCATTGACAGTAGGACCAAAAAATATATTTAGAAGTATATTTAGTCCTTGTGTCTGACCAGCTCCTGCAAGACAACCGAAAAGACTCCATCCAGCGAATGAAGACATGTTTTTGAACATTGTTCTATTCCAAATAAAATGAAAGTTGGATTCGGAAAAGGAATGTTTGCAATAAGTTCCATAGAGTATGCGTATGATGAGTTGTACTCCTAATAGCATAAAGGAATATAATATTAATTTGTCAATGGGGGAAATATTTAGCAGAAAGACTATTAATAGTTTAAGGACGACTTCTATGATGGATATCCATGCAAATGTTTGCATTTTTTCATGTGCAATGATAAGTGCGTTATAGGGAATAGAAACCAACATTATCATGGTTGAGAATATTGCACTTTGAAGTACCCAAAAAGCAGCTTGTAGTCGTTCGATAGGGATTGTCATTTTTTCATACAGGAACCATACTCCTATACTTTCTCCAAGAATAAGAATAATAATCGCCATGAGAATGTGAATTTCAATAGCCATATTAAAAGTCTTGGCTAATTGTTTGGTGCTTTTTTTACCTAATGCATAAGTTAAAAAACGTTGTGTTGCTGTAGACATAGCACCAGTAATAGAGGTGAACATGGTAATAAATCCTGCAACTGCATTGTAAATACCAAAGTCTTCTATACCTAAAGTGGCAAGTATAACGCGCGAGGTATAAAGGGTTACTGCCATCGTTAGCAGCATTCTGAAATACAGTAACAGCGTATTCTTTGCTATTCTCTTGTTATTCTCTGCGGTATTGGTCATAAAAAATCAAATGATGATATAAGATGAGTAATTGTATTTGTTTTTCATGCGACATACCTTTCAGGAAGAGTGTCTGCAAAAGGTGTTTCTCTGAAAGGGAAAATAAAATGTATCTGAATATTTTTTAGAGTCTGTTTTGCTTGCCGGACTTGACGATTTATCCGGCTTATGATAGGGAAGGCAGCAAGAGACTTCCGAAAAGGGTTTCTGAGATTGGTGATGCTAAGTTTGAAGTAAATAAGTTGCTTCAGCTTTTCCTTTATTTTTCCAATGTGAAGAAATCAGACTCTTGAAGAGTGACGAGAATGTCTGAATTACTTGCCTTGTCTTGTTGGTTTCAGGCAAATGTGGCGAAAATACCCAAGGGTTTGATGCCGTACCTGTAAGCAGTCTATTTTCTCTTTTTACAGGGGAAGGAGAATAGCTTTATTGCTCTGATAAATTCTTTTTTTATTTCACTGCTTCCACAAACCCCACTGGCATATCCACTCCGGCATATCCCAGCATTTCCAGTCGCACTACCACCTTACTGCGTCCGTCCACGTTCACCAGCTCTCCTTCCATTCCCGCCAGAGGGCCTTTGATTACCCTCACCATTTCACCGGGAGCCAGTGGTGTGCTGCACATTTCCACCGCCTCTTCGCTATAGTCCAGCATAAACTTGAAACGCTTCATCTGCAGGTCGGGAATCACGGCAGGTGTATGTTCGCCCCTCAGCACCATGTAGCGGCTCACCGACGAGAGTGTCAGCACTTCCGCACGTTCCTGCGGTGTGGCGTGCACAAAAATCATCATCGGAATCACCACGCGTGTCACCTTCTGACGACGGTGCGCCCATTGGCGAATCTCCTCCTGCACGGGCAGGAAGTTCTCGATTCCCATTTTCGTGAGACGCTCGGCAGTCTTTTTCTCGTGACGGGAAAGCACGTAGGCTACATACCATTTTTTCATTCTATATCAGTCAAGGGGGGGAGTGGAAAGGAGGGGATAAGGTGCGCTACGCGGTCGTCAGTGTAATCTCACTGCCGATCCCTCCTTGTTATTCTCTGCAAAATTAGACATTAATTTACGAATTACAATATTTTGTTCATAAAAACTCAAATATTTAACATTGTAATTGCGGATTTTTATATTTTTGCTCCTTTTTAATTTTTAAATATTTTAAGAATATGAATAAAAAGAAGATTTGGAAACAAATCAGGACAGATGGAACAAGGTGAGAAGTGTGGAAAAAGAGTTGGAGGAGCTGGAGCGAGACATTGAGAATGTATCGTTCCGACAACTGGCGGAACTGAAGCGGATGTGTAGGAGGGGCTATAAAATATTCTCCAATCAACAAGAAAAGAAGAAGAAAGGGGAAGATTGACCGGCAAAAGAAAAAGAGGCAGGAAGAAGATCGATTGACCTAAAAGAAGGAAGGGGAGGAGTGATAACGGAGGATGTATGTAAGCGTCTCCGTGAGTCTGTATGGCTGTCCTTCTGGGGCTTCTTATACCGTTGGGGTATAAAAACGAAGCATTATGGATTTAAAAGAATACAGATTGGGAACAATTTGGAAAGGTTCCCTTGGAATATTGTCCTTACTGTTAAAAAGAATAAATAAAAAGAAGAATGCCAATTGTACACTTTAGTTCTGCCGGCTGTTTGTTAGGATGCTGATAAACAGTAGGTAAACGGTGGGTGATTTGGCGTAAAGTGTAATATTTCGTCAGTTTTAGATGTCGTACTTTCGCACATTGCAATTTTGAATTGCAGGCGAAGGGCAACGTTTTTTCCCTATCTTAAATTAAAACCCCATTTTAACATGGATTTTAATGATTTGTGCTCTTTCTATTTTAATGTGCGCGAACAGCGTTGCATTGAAATGTCACTGGAAGAGTTTGTAAATTACATCTGCAACGGACGATGGAAATCGACGGTCGAGATGTATCACCGCCTAATGGCTGAGGGCGATAAGAGTAAAGCCAAAGAGTTGAAGAACAAACTGTCCGGCCTGGTGGTGGCGGGGTATTGCGAGGGAAGCCATGCATTGAAGAACCGCCGCACGTGGAGTGGGAATGCCATGTTTGATGTCGACCATACGCAGGGACGTACACAGGAGTTCCTGCAGAAACTGAAGGCGGTGCCGTGGGTCGGGGCAGGTTGGCGAAGTGTATCGTACGATGGTCTGAAAGTGGTGGTGCGTATCGAGGCTGCAACAGTCGAAGAGTATGTGCAGGCTTATGCGGTGGTGGCGTGGCATATCGGCCGCGTGATTGATTTTCCGTGTGACATGAGTTGCAAGAATCCCACTCGTCCGTGTTATGCGTCGTATGACGAGGAAGCCTTCTGCAAGCCCGCTTTCGAGCTTTTCCCTTGGCGGGAATTCCTCAAGGAGCATCCCGATAAAGCGGCACAGATCATGGAGGAACTGAAGGTGAGACCTGCCGCACCGGACAGCACGACAGGAACCGCTTCGGAATCTGCTTCGGAGCCTGTCTCGGAACCCCCGTCGGGCATCCTGCGCACCTTTTTTAATGACTTTCTGGCCCACAACGCTTTCATTCCCGGAGCAAAGAATGATTTCTTGCTCAAATTGGGTCGTATAGCCCGATATAAAGGACTGTCCGATAGTGAGTTGAGACAACTGGAAGCGTTGGCTGTGGAGCGTCTGAGCGATGCCGGGTGTCCGCCCGAAGATATCATCCCGAAAATGGATGCCGGATATCGTTATGTGGATAAAACTAAATTATCTGATTATCAGCGTAATAATGCTAATGGTTGGGACCACAAGGACCAGGGACCATCTTTATGCTTTCCCGGTCCCGTGGGAGAGGCTGAAAAGGCTGAGAATGAGAAGCTTGAAGCGGACAAGCTCCACAAGAACGCTCCCCGCTTTCCGAAGTCGGTGTACGATGCTCTTCCCGACCTTCTTGTCCGTGGCTTGGAAGCAGCTCGAAACAGCCGTGAAAAAGACCGTCTGCTGCTGGGGATGCTTGCCAATCTGAGTGCTTGCCTTCCCGGTGTGTGGATGAATTATGCCGACATGTGCTACACTCCTCATTTTTATGCGATGAGCCTTGCCGGTGCGGGGCGCGGCAAGGGGATTGTGACGCTCGGCTCTATTCTGCCCGATGCCGTTCAGCGCTATCTGGAAGACAAGAACAAGACGGTGCAGTCGGAGTATGACAAGAAGCAGTTGGCATGGGCGCTGGAAGAGCGTTTGGCCATTCAGGAGAAGCGTGTGCCCGACATCGACAAGCGTCCCGAGCCTCCGGTGAAGCGCATGCTCAAGATTTCGCCCAATATCTCGAAGAGTCAGTTGATTATTGCGCTTGAGGAGGCCGGTGCGCAAGGGGTGGTGATTAATGCTTCGGAGCTGGATATGCTTACCAATGCCATGAAGCAGGACTGCGGAAAGCATGATGATGTGCTTCGTGCCGCTTTTCACCACGAGGAGGCATCGTCTTATTATAAGACGGATAAGCGCATGGTGGTGGCGCATGTTCCTCATCTGGCATTGTGTCTTACGGGGACTCCTTCTCAGCTTCACCGTTTCATTTCGTCGTTGGAGAACGGTATGTACAGTCGTATGGCTTTTTATATCGGTGAGGGACGGTGGAAATGGATTTCGGCAGCTCCTGTGGAGGGCAGCACCGACCATGTGAAGCTGTTCAGGAAATTGAGTGAAGAGGTGCTTCGTATGTTTGTCTTTTTGTCCGGTTCGCCCACCGAGGTGTGTTTCACTCCCGGGCAGTGGGAGGAGCATACGCAGCGTTTCAGCAACGTTCTTCAGGAAGTGGTGAGTGAAGATGATGATTCGCATGGGGCGATTGTGTTTCGTCACGGGTTGATAGCGGCCCGCATAGCCATGGTGCTGACGGCGTTGCGCAAGTGTGAGCCGATGTGGAATGTGCAGCAGTGTCGGTGTACGGATGAGGATTTTCATACGGCAATGGATATGGTGAAAGTGTTGTTGGAGCACAGCTTGCTGTTGTCTACCACCGTGTCTGCCGTGGAGTCGGGCAAGGAACCCAAGCCGATGAAGAAGTTTTATCGCATACGTTCGGTATTGGCAAAGCTTCCCGAAAGCTTCACTTATACGCAGTTGAAGGAGGGGGCCGTGGAACATGGAATACCTTCCAGTTCGCTTAAAAGATACCTTGTCCGTTTGCTTGAGATGCAAATCATTGAAAAAGAGGATGGTATGTATCGTAAACTCTGTAAATCCTGGTCCGGAAACTCATAAAGGTGGGCCCTGGTCCCAGTGGTCCCAAAGTTAGATGTCATTATGTTGATAATCAGTTTGTTGATTGTGAATCGTATTGGAAATAACCGCAACCACCGGGAGGGCACCTGTGAAAGCCTCCGCTGCACCGTTTTTTTGTTGGTTTGAGTGGGTGGATTTCTATGGTGTATGTGTGGAATTCAGGGCAGACCCGTGTGTCCGCCCGATAGCATTCACCCTGAAAAAAGACCTTGATGTTCTCGAAAAACATCAAGGTCTTTTTCCCAAACATAATAGTCTTTTCCTGAAAGACGGAAGAGTTTTCCGGAAACACTTTAGTGCGTTTTTGTGCTGCTTTTCTTTCGCAGCTCTCTTTTCCGCTAAGGCTCTCCCAGGTATTTCACAATGATTTCCACCTCCTGTTTCAGGTAGCAATGGCGGTATTTGTTGTAGCCTGTGGCATTGAGTTCTTCCGTCAGACGGGGGATACGCCGTATCCATCGATAAAGGTTCTGCAGGGCGGCTCCGGGTTCGCGTCCGGGGCAATAGAGTGACGCCAGTTCCGCCTTGTCGTAAGTGCGGATGGCGAATGTTTCTTCTTCTTTCTTCATTATTCTTACTATGATTATTTATTGTTCTTTAATGTAAATATAACAATAAAATCTCTGATTATCAAATGATTAATGAAGTTTGTTTCGACATGCTCCGTTCTTTTTTTTTGAGGGGGGGAGTTCCTTGTGGAGTAGATGGAATCTTCTCCGGCGGAACTCCGAATGGTCTCTGTTTTTTAAGTCTTTCTCATGGAGGATGAAGAAAGTAGGTTACAGAGATTCGATTTCTGTAAGGGAAAGGCCGGTGACTTGCATGATTTGCTCAGAGGTCATTCCCAAGGATTTCAGGTTGCGAGCCGTTTCAAATTTTTCTTCTCGACGTCCTTTTTCAATTCCTTTCTCAATCCCTTTTTCGATTCCTTTTTCGATTCCTTTCTCGATCCCTTTTTCGATTCCTTTTTCAATTCCTTTCTCAAACCCTTCTTCGATTCCTTTCTCGATCCCTTTTTCAATTCCTTTCTCAAACCCTTTCTCAATCCCTTTCTCAAACCCTTCTTCAAACCCTTCTTCACTTCCTTTCTTTGCTGCATAGTCGATGGTAGCCAAATAATCACGATAGGCGTTTACACTGTTTTCATAGCGCACACGGTCTTCTTCGGAGAGAGAATGAACATCAACAATCTCTTCCAACTTCTCAAATACGGCTTTCTGAGCTTTAAAAGGCATACGATTTAATGTTTCCATGTTATTTAATACAAATATCCAGCGTTCAAAATCCGTTTCGCACTCTGTTTCTGTCTTATTAAACAGGGGTAATGCGATAAAGATTTGCCTCAGTTTATCCGAAAACAATTTTCCGGTCTCACGGTCTGTCAATATAACATCGGTGCGCAACTTATGGTTCTCGTCCAACAGGAAATTGATGAAGAAGACTCCGTACACCGCTTTTATATCGAACTTCCAACTCTCTCCCTTCACGCCCTGACGGACAATGGCATGGGAAAGATAATACAGAGCACGTTCCTTAAAATAAACCTGGGAGCGGTTTTGCATCTCCACAATTATTTTCTCACCCGTGTCCGTGGTGCAGAAGATGTCGTAGATGGCAATACGCTCTCCCGGATAGATCGGCAACTGCTCATTGTTCAGAAAGGTAAGGTCGGTTATCACCCGTTCGCCCTCCAACAAATCATTTAAGAACTCGATTAGCAACTCCTTGGATACTTCCTGACCGAATATTTTCTTGAAGCCGTAATCGGTGAACGGATTGATAAACTTTCCCATTATGTTTTTCTGTGTTTCTATAACGGACAAAGATAATGATTTATATGGAAAAGGCATTCGGTGCAGTCTGTTTTTTTAAGAGTGAGGTCGATGTTTCTCAAATGCTCTTGCTGAAAGCAAGTTTTTAAGACCATTCGTTACCTTTCTCCACCAATTCCGACGAAGCCCGACAATGGCTTCTCTCACCGTCGTATCTTTGTCATGTAATCACAGAGTAACCGGTGCTTGAGATTTCGAAGTTATAAGTATAAATCATTAAAAATTAGAAGATTATGTCAAAGTCAGTATCTTATTCGGTCGTACCCCGTAAAAACCCGCAGGAACCCGAAGCGGGAGTACGTTTCTATGCCCAGGCTCAGGCCAGCGGCGATGTCACAGTCCGCGAGATGTCGGAACGAATTCAGAGAACCTGTACCGTGACACGTGCTGATGTGGCGGCAGTGCTCACGGCGTTGGAAGATGTGATTGTGGAGGCGCTGAGTGCAGGCGAGATTGTGCGTCTGGCGGATTTGGGCACGTTTCAGATTGGTGTGAGCGGCAAGGGGGCCGATTCGGAAGACAAGTATGATGTTTCTATGATTAACAAGGCGCGTATCAATTTCCGTCCCGGACTGGCGTTGAGCGGCATGCTGACGGCGCTGTCGTTCAGCAAGGTGAACAAGTTGCCTAAGAAGGAGGAGAAGAAGCCTGAAGAGGAAGTCTCCGGTGTAAACGAGGGCTAACCTCTGAGGGTGTGTCAAAACTGAACCGGTCTGTCAAATCGTTAACTGTAGGGGGAGGGGTCGCCTGCCCTTACCAACGGTCACGACCTTGGGAGTAATACACAAACAAGCTGTTTGGAGTGGGCGAACCTCGTCTCTACCGATGAAATGACAGCATTATAAACGTTTTGACACATCCCTAAAAAAAGTTTCGGAATAGAGTTTTAATCGTTTGAAAAAGGAGGAAATATGAAAAACTTGATTATTAAGATTCTGGAGTGCATCATGCTGCTCCTCAGAGCCAAGAGAAGAAAGAATGAGAGAGATTAACCTGATTGTAGTCCACTGTTCCGCCACACGTGCGGACAGGGACTTTACTGAAAACGACTTGGAGGTGTGTCATCGGCATCGCGGATTCAATGGGGCGGGTTATCATTTCTATATCCGCAAGAATGGGGATATTAAGAATACGCGCCCCCTAGAGAAGCCGGGAGCACATGCGCTGGGCTACAATGCGCGCAGCATCGGTATTTGTTATGAAGGCGGACTGGATGTCCGTTATCGTCCCGCAGATACGCGTACCGAATGGCAGAAACACTCTTTGAGGGTGCTTATCCGAACGTTGTTGATGGATTATCCCGGCTGCCGGGTGTGCGGACACCGGGATTTGAGTCCCGACCGCAACGGAGACGGACGCATCAGCCCCGAAGAGTGGGTGAAGGAATGTCCCTGTTTTGAGGTGACAAGTAAATTGTATGAGTAAAATATTTATATGATTTGTCCGTAGATAAATGAAAATCCCTTCCCTTTGTGTTAAATAATTAACATTTTGGGGAAGGGGTTTCTAGTTGTCTATTATGTAACTAAAAAATGAAGTATTATTTATTTACTTTTTTCATCGTATCCGTAACCGTAGCCATAGGTTCTACCATAGCCGTATTTGCCATATGTGCCATATCCGTACTTTCCGGTTTTGATGTTTACATCATTGATGATGGTGCACAGGTTGGGCAACTTCTTATGGTCTCTCAGTTCGTTGATGAACAGATAGCCTGCTTTGGGTGTATAACCGGCACGGCATACGTAAATACTCATGTCTGCCACGCGCGAAATCAGTTGGGTGTCGGTCACCATACCGATGGGAGCGGTATCGAGTATCACATAGTCGAATTCCTTTTTCAACCGGTCGACAGCCTGTACCAGCGAGTCGCGTGCCACCAGTTCGGTCGGGTTGGGAGGGATGGCACCGCCGGGCAGGATGTACAGGTTGGGGGTGACATTGGACTGTTGCAGCAACGACATCAGGTCGGTGTGTTCCGGGTCGGCAAGGTAACGGGTGATACCGTCTTCCTTATGCGACATCTGGAAGGCTTTGTTCAGTCCCGGCTTGCGGATATCCAGCCCCACGATGACTACTTTCTTGCCCAGCAGGGCAAAGCTGATGGCAAGGTTGGCAGCCACAAATGATTTTCCTTCGCCACTGGTGGTAGAAGTGATTAACACCACCTTCTGATTGTTGCCCAACATATACTGCACGTTGGTACGGACATTGCGGAAGGTTTCGGCCATCATGTCGTTCTGGTTTTCGTGTACCACCACCGAACCTTCTTTCGGCATATTGTCTGATGCGGGAATATCGCCGATGATGGGTACGGTAGTCAGTTTCTCTACGTCCGAACGGTCTTCTATCTTGTATCTCAGCAGTTCGATGATATAAATGATGCCCACCGGGATGGCGATTCCCAAGACGAAGGCAATCAGGTAGATGAGTTTGCCTTTGGGAGAGACGGGGAGCAGACCTGCCTGTGCTTCGTCCACGATACGGGCGTTGTTGGCGGTAGAAGCCAGCGTAATGGCGTTCTCTTCGCGTTTCTGCAACAGCATGAGGTACAGTCCCGCCTTGATTTCCTGTTGGCGCGAGATGCTCACCAACTGGCGTTCCTGACCCGGTGCGCTGGTGATTCGTCCGGCGTATTTTCCTGCCTGGCGTTCAAGGTCGGCTTTGGTAATCATCAATCCTTTCTGCACACTCAGGATGGTGGTCTGCACGTTGCTGCGCATGGCACGGATGCTGGCGTCCAGGTTCACCACCACGGGGTTGCTTTCCGAAGAGGTGCGGAGGAGGCGTTTGCGCTCCAGCAGCATTTCGTTGTAGCGGTTGATGAGTTCGGTCAGGCCGGTGTCTGTCAGACCCACGTTGACCGGCAATACCTCGTAGGCATGGTCGGGGTTATTGGCATACTCTGACAGGAATTGCACCAGACGGAGCTGGGTGCTGTTTTCGGCACGTTTCTTTTCGTATTCGGAGTTCTCGCTGAGTGCCAGTTGAGCGTCACTCTTCAGGTCGGTCAGTCCGGCATCTCGCTTGAAGGTTTCCAGTTCTTTTTCGGTGGTTCCCAGCTCTCCGTTGATGATTTTGATACGCTCGTCGATGAATTCGGCAGTCTTGCTTGCCACTTCGTTCTTATCGTCGTTGGCATCACGGTTATAGATTTCTATCAGCTTGTTGATGAAGTCCACGCCGCGTTGGGGACTGGTATTCTGTAAAGTGATTTGGGCAATGGTTGTGGTCTTGGAGGTCGGTTCCACGGAAAGCGCATCGGCATATCCGTTTGCCATGATGCGCGGAGCTGCCACGGTGACGGTGATTTCCTGTTCCTTTTCAACGATTGCCGAGTCGCCGGGAGTAAAGCTGAACGTACCGTAAGGGGTAGTGAGCAGGGCAGGAAGTTTGTCGAAATCCTGTTTGAATTCCTGTTCGTCTATTTCCGTGCTGACACTCAGCTTTCCTCCGGGTTTCAGCACCACTTCAAGCACTGCTGCGCCATTGGGCAGTTTTTCTGCTTCTTCGGGGGTGAGCCACACTTTTACCGGTGTGTCTTTGTAAAGCTCTACAGGGCGGAGGTTCTCACGGGTTCTGTAGTTGATATACAGGTCCAGTTCCTCCACTACCTTTTTCAGCAGGGTGCGTGAGTGCAGTACTTCCACTTCATTGTCGAAGTTGCTGGTGGACGAGTAAAAACCGAGGTCTTCCAAATCGCCCAGTCCGGTGCCGGCGCTGCTGTTTTTCTTGTTGTCTTTGATAATGACAGAGCCGGTAATGCTGTACACCGGTGTGGTGTAGTGCAGATAAATCCATCCTCCTATCAGGCATACCACAATGCTGGCAACAAACCATTTCCAGTGGATGAGGTATTTGAAGAAGAGGGCTTTGTAGTCTACCTGCTCTTCTTGTTCGGTATAAAGATCGTCGTATAAATTTTCTTTCATAATGAAATCGGGTTGTTTTATCGGGAAATAGTAACAATAAGGCTGGCAAGCGACACGAGTGTACCCACTACGGAGAACCAGATGGTGGTACTGTTACTGATGCCGGCGTTTTTGGCCTTGGTCTTATTGGGGGTGACGTAAATCACATCGTTTTGCTGCAAGTAATAATAGGGAGACAGCACAATGCTTGCATCGTTCAGGTTCAGAGGGATGATTTCACGGTGTCCCTGTGCATCTTCACGGATGAGCTTCACGTTGTCGCGTTGTCCGTAGATGGTCATATCGCCTGCCATGGCAAGTGCTTCAAACAGGTTTACTTTCTCGTTGGTGATAACAAAGCTGCCGGGTTTGGTCACTTCTCCCATCACGGAAATTTTATAGTTGGCCATGCGTACATTGACGATGGGTACTTCCGTGATGTAGGTTTTCAGCTTCTCTCTGATGAGGTTTTCGGCTTCGCTCTTGGTGAGTCCGCCGATGTGCAGGCTGCCCAGTACGGGGAAGTCGATATTGCCTTTGTTGTCTACCAGATATTGCTGCAATACGGGTTGGCTCGTCAGGCTTCTGTTTTGATTGCTGACGGCAGTGGCTACGGTCAGGTTGAATGGTGCTGCTGTTTCCGGGTCCGTAGTATTGACTGTGATGGTCAGCAAGTCCTTGGGCATGATGCGGGCATCATAGAGGGGAGTATTCTGGCCGGAAGTGTCCAGATACTCGGATGCTTGCAAGTATGGAACTTGTTTGTAGGCGGAACAGCTTGCCAATACGAAGGCAAGAAGAACCAGCAAGGCATAATTCATTTTTTTCATTTGTCTATTCGTTTTTTATGTTTTGTCTTTTTGGTTAATAAGCTTGTTTGTCTTTGTGGAGCACATTTGCCACGGTTTTATAAATAATGTAGAGGTCGAGCATGAATGTCCAGTGTTCCATGTACCAGATGTCTGCTTTTATGCGTCCTTCCATTTGGCTCAGTTCGCGTGTCTCTCCACGGAAACCGGTCACTTGCGCCCAGCCTGTGATGCCCGGTTTGATAAAGTGGCGCACCATATATTTATTGATAAGCTGCGAGTATTCTGCCGTATGTTTCAGCATGTGGGGGCGGGGACCGACAATGGACATATCGCCCAGCAGCACGTTGATGAACTGGGGAAGCTCGTCAATGTTGGTCTTGCGCATAAAGTTGCCGAACTTTGTCTTGCGGGGGTCGTTTAGCGTAGCCTGTATCTTGTCCGCATCTTTGTTCACTTTCATCGAACGGAATTTATAGCACCAGAATTCTTTGCCGTTCAGTCCGTTTCTTTTTTGTTTGAAGAAGATGGGGCCCGGCGAGGTAATCTTAATCACTGCGCTGACTATCAGGAAAATGACAGGGAACAGGGTGCAGAGGAATAAGAGTGAGAAAAAGAAGTCGAAGGTGCGCTTTATCAGCCTGTTTTCAAAACTGCTGAGAGGCTCTTCGTGCAACCGCAGGATAGGCACACTGCCTATCAGACCGAAGCTCATGCGGTGGTGAAGGTAGTTGCGCACATTGGGCACACTGTAGAAATGTACCAGATTGTTTTCGCAATAATTGATGACCGGCAGAATGCAATTGCCCATCGAGGATGGAAGACTGCAATAAAGCTGCTCCACACGATGCTGTTTCAAGTAGTCGATGGTTTCTTCGGGCTTGCCCAGATAAGGACAGGAGACCGGGAAATTTTCGTTGGGTACGGAATCGAAATAACCGATTACACGATATCCGCTGGTGGGGTCGTTGGTCATCTCATGATAAAGTTCCGTCATATTTTCTGTACTTCCCATATAGACTGCCGTGCGTGAGTTGCCTCCGCGTTTTCTGTATATTTTAAGGCAGGAACGGAAAGCCAGCCGGTAGCAAATAAGGCAAAGGGTGAACAACAGATAAAAAAGGATAAAAAAAGGATGGGAGTATTGACCGAAATCTGCCAATGTGAAAGTAGTCATGGACAGCAATATGAAATAAAACATATTGAGCAGATTGTGTTGCACAACCTGGTCGGCACGTACGCCGCGACGGTGCAGGATGATGCCTCTCGAAATGGTGCAGGCAAAATAGCACAAGCTGAAAAGAACCAAAATCTGAGGCAATGTTCCGTCAGATACTTTTTGTTCCAAACAGGTAGTCCATAATATATATTGTAAAACGAAAAGGACATCCAGAATGACTAAATCCCCAATAATGACTGCTGATTTTAAGGCTTTGTTAAATCTTTGAACCTGTATCATAATTTCACTCTTTATAAAATTCTTTTCTTATGTCTTTGAAGGTCGTTCGGAGTAGTAATAATGCTGTGTTAGATAATATTTTTTATCAAAAGACTATCGCGAACGGTTGTAATTATATATATTGGCATAATCCCTTTTTTGTGGGGACAAAGTTATACATTATTAATTGTAATAACAAATTCTTCTTTGCTTTTTTTATATAAACGTTAATATTTTGATAATATTAAAAAATATTCTTTAGTACTTAGAAAATATAGAAAAAGTCTTGTGTTATAAAAGAAAACGGTGTTTTTATTTCATCGAAATTCAATTTATTCATAGATAAACGCTTGGAAGGCATTTGCTTTTTTACTTATCTTTGCAATTAGAAACTAACCATATAAAAACATGTTAATAGACCTATTAAAATCCTCTTATTTTTCGCTCTTCCTCATTGTGGCGTTGGGCTTTATGTTGGGAAGAATCAAGATTAAAGGGCTGTCGCTGGATGTGTCGGCTGTTATTTTCATTGCGTTGTTGTTCGGACATTTCGGTGTGATTATTCCCAAGGAGTTAGGAAACTTCGGTCTGGTGTTGTTTATCTTTACGATTGGTATACAGGCAGGCCCGGGATTTTTCGATTCTTTCAGGAGTAAGGGAAAGACACTGATTATTCTGACCGTACTCATTATTCTTTCGGCCGGACTGACGGCAGTGGGACTGAAATATGCGTTTGACATAGATACGCCCAGTGTGGTGGGCCTGATAGCGGGGGCATTGACCAGTACTCCGGGACTTGCGGTGGCTATCGACAGCACAAATTCGCCTTTGGCTTCCATTGCCTATGGTATCGCTTATCCGTTTGGTGTCATCGGTGTGATTCTGTTTGTGAAGTTGTTGCCGAAAATTATGCATGTGGATTTGGACAAGGAGGCGCGCAGGCTGGAAGCGGAGCGTCGCGGCAGTTTCCCCGAGCTGGGTACTTGCATCTTCCGTGTGACAAACCGTGCCGTATTCGGACGTACGTTGGCACAGATCAATGCGCGTGCCATGACAGGGGCAGTGGTGTCACGTGTGAAGCATGAAGAAAAAATTCTGATGCCGACAGCCGGAACGCTGTTGCAGGAAGGAGATTATGTGCAGGCGGTGGGCAGCGAAGAGTCGTTGCAGCAGTTTGCGGTGCTGGTGGGCGAACGCCGGGAAGGGGAGTTGCCGCTGGACCATACACAAGAGATAGAGTCATTGTTACTGACTAAGAAAGATATGATAAACAAGCAGTTGGGCGATTTGAACCTGCAACGAAATTTCAGTTGTACGGTAACTCGTATTCGCCGAAGCGGTATCGATCTTTCTCCGTCGCCCGAACTGGAACTGAAGTTTGGTGACAAACTGATGGTGGTAGGCGAGAAGGAAGGACTGAGAGGCGTGGCACGCTTGCTGGGTAACAATGCCAAGCAGCTGTCCGATACGGACTTTTTCCCTATTGCCATGGGTATCGTGCTGGGCGTGTTGTTCGGCAAACTGAATCTTTCTTTCCCCGGCGGGCTTTCTTTTTCTCCGGGATTGACGGGAGGCGTGTTGATGGTGGCATTGGTGCTGAGTGCCGTAGGTAAGACAGGACCTGTCTTGTGGTCGATGTCCGGACCTGCCAACCAGTTATTGCGCCAATTGGGTTTACTGCTGTTCCTGGCAGAAGTGGGAACATCGGCAGGAAAGAACCTCGTGGCTACGTTTGAAGAAAGCGGTATGCTGCTGTTCGGAGTGGGAGCAGCCATTACCCTTGTGCCTATGTTGGTAGCCGTTTTGGTGGGACGACTGGTGTTTAACATCAGTCTGCTGGACTTGTTGGGTACCATTACGGGCGGTATGACGAGTACACCGGGACTTGCCGCCGCCGATTCGATGGTGGACAGCAATATTCCGAGTGTGGCATACGCTACGGTATATCCGATTGCCATGGTGGTGTTGATACTCTTTATCCAGATTATCGCTTCTGCGGTATACTAGGAGATAAATAAAAATAAGATATGAAGGTTTTTTTTACGTTATTGTTTGTCTGGCTCCTCGGAAGTACGGCCTTGTGGGGACAGCCTGCCGATGTGGTATGGAACAGTCAGAGCCGGAATTCATCCGGCTCCATGCCTTGCGGCGGAGGAGATATCGGTATGAATGTGTGGGTAGAGGATGATGATGTCTTCTTCTATTTGTGTCGCAGCGGTTCGTTTGATGAGAACAACACGCTGCTGAAGCAGGAACGTTTCCGTATCCGGCTTACCCCCAATCCGTTTGCCGGCAGGAGTGATTTCCGCCAGACGCTTCATCTGAAAGACGGATATGTGTCCGTCACTACTCCGGTGGGGCAGATGCATATTTGGGCGGATGTGTTCCATCCTGTGGTGCATGTGGAGGTGGAAACCAAGGAAGTGACCTCCATGCGTGTCAGTTATGAAAGTTGGAGAACGGCAGACCGGGTGATGAGTCGCGAGGAAGGACTACAATGTTCTTATGCGGGAGAGTGGCCCGGAACGGTGGTCACCACACACGATTCCATCCTGGTAGGAGAAGAGAACCTGACTTTTTTTCATCGAAATGCCTCGCATACCATTGTCGATGCTGTCATAAAGCAGCAAGGCCTGGAAAGCGAGGCTTCTCATTTATATAACCCGTTGAGAAATCTGATATTCGGAGGCCGCATTGCGGGTGATTTGATATTCAGCGGCACACGCCGGGGGCATTATTGCGGAACGGAGTATGAGGCATGGACATATAAAAGTAGGAAACCCGCCAACAGACAGTCTTTCAGAATCACCTTGCATGCGGTACAGACTCCTGTTGTGTCCGATTGGGAAGCCGGACTGGAGAAAACGGAAAAGGAACTGCATGCGGCAAAGGACAAAGAGGCGAGCCGCCGATGGTGGAATGAGTTCTGGCAGCGCAGTTTCGTGCGGGCGGAAGGAGAAGCGGCTCGTGCGGCACGCAACTATGATTTGTATCGCTATATGGCAGCTTGTAATGCATTCGGACAATGGCCGGCGAAGCCCGACGGAGGGCTGTTTACGTTCGATCCTTCGACAACGGGAGGTGAATCGCAACTCACGCCCGACTACCGAAGGGGAGGGGCGGGTACGCTGACGGCACACAGGATGGCACTGGTATATTGGCCGATGCTGAAAAACGGAGATACCGACCTGATGAAGCCCCTGTTTGAGTGTTATCGCCGTCTGCTGCCCACGGCGCAACTCCGTTCGCAGGTGTATTGGGGATATTCCGGGGCTTGTTTCAGTGAAGAGACGGAAAACTTCGGCTTGGTGAATCCGACGGCGTACGGACTGAACCGTCCCGAAGGCTTTGATAAAGGGAGGGAATATCATCCTTCTTCGGAGTATGAATGGGACGGTGTGCTGGAGACGTGCCGCATGGTGCTGGATGCTGTAAGCTATGACAGTATGGACATCAGCCGCTACATTCCCCTGATAGAGAGTTCGCTGAATTTCTTTGATGTTTATTATCGCGGCACGGCTGCCCGCCGGGGATACAGCGATTTGGACGGAAAAGGCAAGCTGGTTCTGTATCCGGCTTCGGCAGGGGCAACCTATAAGATGGCATATAATCCGTCGTCGACCATTGCCGCACTCTGTTCGGTGCTGGAGGCCTACGGACGTAAACCCGATATGCTGGCGCGTATTCCTTCCATTCCTTTGCGGACGGAGGAAGGAAAAGAGAGGATTCTTCCGGCTGAGGTGTGGGAACGGACAGGTGAGGCAGGTACGCCCCAGTTGCTCCCTGTCTTTCCGTGGAGAATATACGGAGTGGGCAGGGAAGGATTGGAAACAGCCCGTAATACGTATCTGTTTGACAGGGATGTGCAGAAGTGTCGTGCGCAGACCGGGGAGAAGCTGGACAATGTGTGGGCTGCCTGCCTGGGACTGACGGAACAGGCGTCCGAGCTGACTTTGAAAAGACTCTCCGACGGTCCTTATCGTTTCCCGGCTTTCCGACAGACTAATGACGCGTGGACGCCTGATTTGAATGAAGGGAATGCCGGTATGATGGGGATGCAGGAGATGCTGTTGCAGGAGGTGAATGGAAAGATTTTGCTTTTTCCGGCATGGCCTCGCGGATGGGATGTGCACTTCAAACTGCATGCTCCGGGGCAGACCACCGTGGAAGCGGAATGGAGAGGGAAAAAACTGGTGAAGCTGACGGTGACTCCCAAAGAGCGGGAAAAAGATGTGATAAACTGTTTGTAAAGCAGCATAAAAATGAAAGAAGGATGGCTTATTGCCATCCTCCTCCCAAAGCTTTATATAGTCTCACCATGGTGATTTGTTTGTCTCTGACGGCATTGCTCAAGCCAATCTGTGCGTCAAAATAGCTACGCTGCGCATCGAGCACATCCAGATAGCCGATTACTCCGTTGATATATTGTAATTGCGCCAGTTCCATGTTTGTTTTGGAAGAGCGTTCCAACTGCAACCGTGATTCATAGATTTCCTTTATCTTGTTGAAGTCGACAATCGCATTACGGGCATCCTTGAAAGCAGTCAGTACGGATTTCTCATAATTGTAACACTCTTGTTCATAAGCGGCCTTTTTAGCCTTTACGATGGCGCGGTTCTTACCCATGGCAAAGATGGGACCGAGCAGATTGGCACTCAGGTAGTGGATGGGTGATTTCAGCAAGTCGGACATCTCTCCGCTTTCCAGCCCGTATTGAGCAGTGAGCGACAATTTCGGAAACATATTGGTATAGGCGATGCCTACAGCGGCATTGGCAGCTATCAGCCTTTGCTCTGCCTGACGCACATCGGGACGGCGCTCCAGCAAAGTGGACGGTAATCCGATGGGAAGACTTTCAGGCAACTTCACTTCATCGGGCATGATGGAACGTTCTATCTGTTTGGGATATTCACCTGCCAGAAAAGCAATGTCGTTTTCCTTGATGGAGATTTTGCGTTCCAGGTCGGGGACCAATGTGGCAGTACGGGCATATTCCACCTGTGCCTGCTGGTAGGACGTTTCGGAAGTGAGACCGCCTTCAAAACGGATTTTGGCGAGGCGGACACCTTCTTCACGCGCATTTAAGGTTTGCTTGACAATAGCCAGCTCATTATCGAGTGCCACCAGTTCGAAGTAAGCCTGAGCTACTTCTGCTATCAGGCTCATCTTCAGTGCACGCTGTGCCTCTATGCTTCCCAAAAAGTCAGCCATACTTTTGTCTTTTGCCCAGCGGAGGTTACCCCACAAGTCCACTTCCCAGCTGACAGTGGCTTTGGCTCCTGTCTCGGGGTCGTTGCTGTATTTGTCACCTCCATAATTGGAAGCCTCCTTCTGAGTGTACACGCTTCCGTTCAGTTGCGGAAAGAGATTGGCAAAGTCAATTCGTTTCATGGCAGCCAATTCTTTGACACGGGCGGCAGCCATCTTGATATCTTTGTTGTGCTCCAGTGTCTTGTCTATCAGATTTTGGAGTGTGGTATCGGTATAGATTTCCCACCACTGCATTTCGGCAATGGTGAGCGTATCTTGTTGGGTAGAGTCCAGTTGCTCCGGCAAGTTCAGTTCGGGACGCGTATAGTGTTTCCCTATCTGGCAGGAACTGAATGTGAGTGTTGCCGCAGTTATATATAATAATGTAGATTTCAATTTCATAACTCTTCAATTATTAGCGTTTCATTTTTGCTTTCATCTTATAAATCAGGACAAAGAAGAACGGTACCAGCAAGATACCCACTGTCACGGCGCAAATCATTCCGAAGAATACACCCGTACCGATGGCTTGGCGGCTGGCAGAACCCGGACCGCTGGCGATAACCATCGGCAACATACCGAGGATGAATGCCAGTGAAGTCATCAGGATAGGGCGGAAACGGAGTTCGGAAGCATGCATGGCTGCCTGAACCACATCAACGCCGCGGTCTACTTGTTCCTTGGCAAATTCCACAATCAGGATGGCGTTTTTGGCTGCAAGTCCTACCAGCATCACCAATCCGATTTGGAAGTAAACATCATTTTCCAGTCCGCATCCCCATACGCCGAGGTAAGCGCCCAAGGCAGCTACCGGAAGGGAGAGCAATACGGCAACCGGAACCATCCAGCTTTCGTATAGGGCGGCAAGGAATAGGAATACGAACATGAATACCAGTGTCAGTACCAGACCCGTTTGCCCGCCTGCTTGTTTTTCCTGGAAGGAAAGTCCGCTCCATTCCACTCCGATATTGTCGGGAAGGTGTTCGCGGGCAATTTGTTCCATGATTTCCATAGCCTGACCGGAACTGTATCCGTCGGCAGCCTGGCCCTGAATCACGGCACTGTTGAACATATTGAAACGCTTGATGCTACCCGGACCCGTGGTGTAAGAAGTAGTACCCAGTGAGGTCAGCGGTATCATGGCATTGTCTGCACCGCGCACAAAGAACAGGTTGATGTTCTCTTTATGCTCGCGGTAGGGAGCTTCTGCCTGGATGTACACACGGTAGATACGGTTGAACATGTTAAAGTCATTGACGTATACAGAACCTGTGTATGCCTTCATGGTGGAGAATACATCTGCCAATGGCACACCCGAAAATTTCACTTTATCACGGTCTACATCGAAGTAGAGTTGGGGAATATCTGCTTGGAGGGCAGATGACAATCCCGACAGCTCTTTGCGCTTGGAAGCGTAGTACATCAGCGTATCCGCCGCATTTACCAGATTTTCGAAGGTTGCTTCTCCGCGGGCTTCAAGCTGCATCTCAAAACCGCCCGAGCTACCCAGACCGGGAATCACCGGAGGAGTGGAGAGGTAAACCTTGCACTCGGGATACTCGTTCAGGCTTTTCTTGACTTGTGCCATGACTTCGTCAATGGTCTGCTCGCCGCGTTCTTCCCACGGTTTCAGGATGACTGTGAGTTCGCTGCGTGCCTGGCTGCTTCCCACACGGGGACTGCTTCCTGCCACACTCTGCACATATTCTACGGCAGGTTGTTGCATCAGGTAGTCTACAGCACGTTCCGTTACGATACGGGTACGCTCCAGTGTAGCTCCTTCGGGTAATTCCAACTCTATCTTAAAATATCCCTGATCCTCGATGGGGAGGAAGCTGGTGGGGATGATGCGGTGGATGAGCAGGATGGCGATGAGTACAACACCAAAACTGCTGAGTATCCGGCGCGGATGCTTCACAAGGCGTGAAATGATTTTCACATATTTATGGTTGCCGACAGCCAGCCAGTGGTTGATGCGGCGGAACACGACATTCGGTTTCTTGTTGGGGTCCTTAGCCTTCATGATGAGCGAACACATCACCGGGCTCAGGGTCAGCGCCACTACGGTAGAGAGCAATACGGACACAACGATGGTCACGGTGAACTGGCGGTAGAGCTGTCCGGTGATACCTCCCAAGAAGCTGACCGGGACGAATACCGCAGCCAATACCAGTGAAGTGGCGATGATGGCGCCTGTCAGTCCTTCCATTGCTTTCTTGGTGGCCTCATAGGGAGACAGGTGCTCTTCTTCCATGATGCGTTCCACGTTTTCCACCACCACGATGGCATCGTCTACCACAATACCGATGGCAAGTACCAGCCCCAGCAAAGTAAGTATGTTCAGCGAGAAGCCAAAGATCAGCATAAAGCCGAAAGTACCGATCAGTGAGATAGGCACGGCCACCAGCGGGATGACTGTTGCACGCCAGTTCTGCAAAGAGAGGAATACCACGGCGATAACCAGTATCAGGGCCTCGAACAAGGTCTTGTATACCTCGTGGATAGACTCTGAAATATAGGTGGTCATATCGAAAGGAATTTCATAGCTCATCCCTTCGGGGAAGTTGCTGCTGATTTCTTCCATTGCCTCTTTTACTTTCTGGGCTACTTCCATGGCATTGGCTCCCGGCAGCATATAGATGCCCAATACGGCAGCATTTCCATTGTTGATGGCACTTTCCGTGTTGTAGGACTGTGCTTCGAGCGAGATGCGTGCTACATCGCGCAAACGGATGATGGAACCGTCGGCATTGGCGCGGACAACGATTTCCTCAAACTGGCTGACGGTGGACAGACGACCTTGTGTGGTGATGGGGATGGTAACATCCAAGCCTTGCACAGGCTGTTGTCCCAATACACCGGCTGCCGATTCGCGGTTTTGGTCTTTCAAGGCATTTTGCAGGTCGGCTACGGTCAGACCGAAGTTGGCCAGCTTGTCGGGCTGTACCCAAATCTGCATGGCATAGTAACGGCTACCGATGTTTGATACACGTCCCACACCGGGAATACGACGGATCAGGTCAAGCACATTCAGGGTAGCGAAGTTACTTAGGTAGATTTCGTCAAACTTAGGGTCGGTCGAGGTGAGGCAGATGGTCATCAACTGGCTGGCTGCCTGTTTTTCCACCGAGATACCGTTTTGAATCACTTCGGCAGGAAGGCGCGATTCGGCCAGCTTGATACGATTCTGGATTTCTACGGCTGCCAAGTCGGGATCGGCTGAGATATCGAAAGTGACGGTAGCCGAGAAACCTCCCGAGTTAGAACTGTTTGACTCCATGTAAAGCATGCCCGGGGTACCGTTCAGCTCCTGTTCGATGGGAGTGGCAACCGCCTGCGATACGGTCAGGGCGCTTGCACCCGGATAAGAGGCGCTGATTTTGACCACCGGCGGAGTGATTTGCGGGTATTGGTCGATGGGGAGCATCGTAAGTCCGATGATACCCACGATGACAATCAATATAGAGATGACAGCCGAGAATACGGGTCTGTCTATAAAGAAACTTACTTTCATAATGTTTTTTTATTTGGAATGTGTAACTTCCCTTCTTTTACAGGGTTTCTTCCGGCTTTTTGTCTTCTGCGGCATCACTGACTTTGACTTTCATGCCCGGATTTAATTTGTGGTATCCTTCGGTAACAATCATTTCCCCGGCAGCGATACCTCTTTCTACCACTACATTGTTTTGGAATTCGGGGCCGAGTTCGACAAAACGTCTCTCTACAGTGGAGTCTTTGCGCATGACATAAATATAGGCTCCGCCTTTTTCGATAATAACAGATTTCAGAGGAACGACATCGGCATTTTCTCTTACGTCAAGCAGAAGTTTTACTTTGGTAAACTGTCCCGGAAGCAGTACACGTTCGGGGTTGGGCATCTCGGCACGAACGGAGAATGTACCGGTACGGGGGTCTACCTGCGGTTCGGCAAAGTCTACCAGTCCCTTGAAAGGATAGACGGTGTTGTCGGCCAGTGTGATAGTGATATTGGGCTGCCATGAACGGGTAGAGTCTTTACGACCGAGCTCTACGTTGCGCTCTTTACTCTTCAGATAGTCGAGAGCAGTCATGCTGAAATCCACAAGTACTGTGTCACTCTTTACGACAGTGGCCAAAAGAGATTTGGCACCCGGACCGACCAGTGTTCCGAGGTCGACATGGCGTTCACTGATGTGACCTGCCAGCGGAGAACGGACGATGGTATAGCCTAACTCCTGCTCGGCTTGGTCGAGGTCTGCCTGACTCATGGCAACAGAGGCTTCGGCCGTTTCAAAAGCAGCGATGGCATTATCCAAATCCAACTGGCTGGCAGCGTTCTGCTCATATAGCGGACGGATACGCTCCAAGTCACGTTTGGCTTTCAATGCCTGTGCTTCATCCTTCTTCAACTGAGCACGTGCTTTGTCGGCTTTGGCACGATATTGTTCCTGATTAATTACAAAAAGTACTTGATTTTTTGTGACATAAGTTCCTTCGGCAAAAAGCATCTGTTCGAGGTAACCTTCTACACGGGCACGTACTTCGACAAACTGTTGGGCACGTATACGACCTACATACTCACCATAGATTTCAACGTCTTCACGTGTGACCGGTTCTATGGCTACTACCGGGGTTTCCTGTTGGTGCGCCGGCCGACGCGATACTATAAAATAAATACCTAATACTAGTCCAATACCTATGACTGCAATTGCTGTTCTCTTTTTTTTCAGCTTGATTTCTTTGTGTGTAAAAAAATGTCTCATACCTTAATTTGTTAATGTTAAGATGCCACAAACAGAACTACAAGCAGCGTGCCACGGGACTACTCAGTATTTTTCTTTATTCATAATCAGAGGTTTAGGCATTGAACAGCCGATGAATAAAATGTGGAATTGGTGCTACATGTGTAGAAAAAATCCACAATCGTCCTGTCATTCAAATAAAGAAAATCTAGTCTTGCTTTTGTGGTAAACTTAATTTCGCTGCAAAATTAATAAAATGATTGCTAATATGAAATATCTTGAGCTAGTTTGTGTGAGTAAAGAAGAGATGGCCTGTTTCTTCCATCAAATGTCGGATAGCCGCAATGGGGTGATAAAGAAGCATGCGGGGACCTGCATAACGCATTACGCTTTGCATTCGTTGGCGCATTTCGGGCTTGTAGCAGTGGACGGTACATAAACGGCAGGTGGATTTTTTTTCTCCGAAAGGACAATGCTCCAGACGGGCATGGGCATATTTTAGTAAATCCTGACAAGCGGGGCACAATTCCCGGTTTCTTTCCTTCCTTTTGCAATAGAGGCGAATCATCAGTTCTACTATTTTCTTTTCGCGGGTGATGCGGCTCTTGATATGTGTCATGTAATTGAGGTTGTCTGTTTAAATGTGGTTACAAAAATACATATAATTGTGGAATATCATCTATCTTTACGCACGATTTACAATACTTATACTTTATGGCAACTTCTAAAGAGATGACATCAGGGCGGCCGTTTCCTTTGATTTTTAATTTTGCACTGCCGTTATTATTGGGAAATTTGCTTCAGCAGACTTATTCATTGGTGGATGCTGCGATTGTCGGACAGTTTTTGGGTATAAATGATTTGGCTGCTGTGGGAGCCGGTACTTCGGTGGTTTTTCTGATTCTTGGCTTTTGCAACGGCTGCTGTGGGGGATTCGGCATTCCGGTGGCACAGAAGTTCGGTGCGAGGGATTACGGCACGATGCGGCGGCTGGTGTCGGTCAGTCTGCAACTAGCCGTAGTAATGTCGGTTGTGATAGCGATTGTTACCAGTCTATTCTGTGCAGATATTCTGAAGGTGATGCGTACCCCTGAAACAATTTTCCGAAATGCGTATTATTATCTGCTTGTGACTTTTATAGGAGTGCCCTGCACGTTCTTTTATAATTTATTATCCAGTATTATCAGGGCATTGGGCGATAGTAAAACACCTTTTTGGTTTCTGTTGTTTTCCACAGTACTGAATGTGTTGCTTGATTTGTTTTGTATCCTTGTTTTGGATTGGGGAGTAACAGGTACTGCCATTGCTACGGTCATTTCACAAGGAGTGTCGGCGGGATTGTGTTACTTCTATATGATGCGTAAGTTTGAAATACTGAAAACTACTGTTGCCGAACGTAAGTTTCAAACGTCACTGGCTCGTACCTTATTATATATCGGTGTGCCGATGGGGTTGCAGTTCTCCATAACCGCCATTGGCAGCATCATGCTTCAAAGCGCTAACAATGCATTAGGTACAGCATGTGTAGCGGCATTCACGGCGGCTATGCGTATCAAGATGTTCTGTATGTGTCCGTTGGAGAGTCTGGGTATCGCAATGGCAACGTATAGCGGGCAGAACTATGGGGCAGGAAAGCCTGAGCGAATCTGGGCGGGTATCAAGGCTAGCGGATGGATGATGTTGGTTTACTGCGCTTTTGTGTTTGTGGTACTCCTGTTGGGAGCAAAGACCTTTGCCTTGCTATTTGTAGAAGCATCCGAACTGGAGATTCTGAAAGATACGGAACTGTTTTTGCATATATCGGTAATCTTCTTTCCGGTATTGGGACTGCTTTGCATTCTGCGCTATACCATTCAGGGAGCCGGATACACTAACCTTGCCATGCTTTCGGGGGTATCGGAAATGATTGCCCGCACGCTGGTCAGTCTGTTTGCAGTACCGGCATGGGGATATTTTGCTGTTTGTTTCGGTGATCCGACTGCATGGGTTTTTGCCGACTTGTTCTTGATTCCTGCCTTTATCTACGTATATGGAAGAATCAAACGGATTGTTCCGCCTTCGGTTGGGGCAGCCACTGTTGCGTAAAGTCGGCTTTTACCTCGATAGTTACTTTTTCCTTGCTGACAGGATGAGTAAACTCCAGAGACTCGGCGTGCAGATAAAGTCTGTCGGCCTTGCTGCCGTAGAGTTCGTCGCCTTTGATAGGGCAGTGTAGTCCGAGGGAATGTGCCGAATGAACTCGCAGTTGGTGAGTGCGCCCGGTGAGTGGGTAAAAGGCGACAAGTGTTTGCGATTCTGTTCGGGCAAGCACCCGGTAACGTGTGATGGCAGGCTTTCCATGTTCTTTATCCACTATTTGACGGGGACGATCTAAAGGATTTAGGCATAAGGGAAGATCAATCGTTCCTTCCTCATCAGACACTATGCCTTCCAGAAGAGCGGTATAGCGTTTTTTGATACTGCGGTTGCTGAACTGGGCTTGCAGATTTTGATGTACCTCTTTCGTCTTGGCAATGAGCAGAAGACCGGAGGTGGCCATGTCCAAGCGATGGACTACCAACGGACCGGTGGCATCCGGGTACAGGTGGCGTATGCGACTGTAAACGGAATCGACTGTTTCTTTTCCGGGCACGGATAACATATCCGCAGGCTTATTGACTATCAATAGATAATCGTCTTCATAGATTATATCGAGCACCGTTGTCCGGTGATTGTCTTCCAGCAATGGATTTTCTTCTACTTCCAGCCCTTGAAGCATGTGACCCAGGATGGGTTCGCACTTTCCTTTGCAAGCCGGATAATAGTGACCGTGATGCCGTATCTCCGCTTTTGGGGAATCGCCCCACCAAAATTCTGCCATAGCCACAGGGCGGTAATGGTGGAAATAGGCGTATTGCAATAGCTTAGGAGCGGCACATTCGCCGGCGCCTGCTGGGGGAATCTTATGGACGGTGTGCGCAAAGATGCTGCACAGATCTTTCACTTCTCCGCGGGCGTTCAGCAAGCGGAATTGTTCAAACAATTGCTGTTGCAAAGTGGCGGAACGGCTTTTGCGTTCATTCTTTAATGCTTCTATTTGAGAAACGTATGTGTCCGTTTCTTTTTGCAAGGAGGATAGGTGTTCTTTCAAACTACGTTCCAAACGCTTCAGTTCGGCCTTTTGAAACTGGCTTTCTCGGATCATGGCAGCCTGTTCGGATTCACTCAGTTGTTCCGTCTGACGGCGGCGGTCGCGCAGTTCTTTGGCAGCCTTCAGTCTGGCTTTGGCTTGTGAAAGGAGTTGGCTGCATCGTGCTGTTTCTTCTTCCAATGCTTGCCGGCATTTCTGATAAGAGGTATCCTCTTCCAGCTCACGTATGCGGTGGTTGATAGCGGAGATATGTTCTTCTTCTTTCTTGAAGAATCCGTCCGGTTGGAGTAAATCGTAGATGGGAGGAACAAAATAAGGATGGATATTTTTTCCGGCCAGAATGCCTGAGAAAGCAGCCAGATAACCGATTTCGCCCTCTGTGGTTTGCACAATCAGTACGCCGAACATTTTGCCTTGCTGCAATTCATCTTGCCATTGAGCCTGATGCTGTAAATAGACTTGTACTTCATCAGCCGCCATCACACACAGGGGGTGAGGGGTGTAATGAAAAGGATAGGTAAACTTGTCCGGCAATGCAATGTGAGCAATGGAGCGGGTGAAATGATGCAGCATATCTGTATTTCGTTATTTTCTATTTTGGGTGCAAAGATGAGTATTTGTGTCGAGATAACAAAAATTAAATTGGAATAATCAATATGCATCCTTTCTTTGTTTATTTTTGTATTACCTGCTCGAGTGGGTAATGAAGTGATGTATAAAAGTTAAATAAAGATGAACAGAATGAGAAAATTATTGTGTCCGCAGTGCAAGATATCCGGTATGTATGTGAAGAATGCTACAGGGGAGAGATTGTTGGTTTATGTATCTGATAAAGGGGAGGTTATTCCTAAGTATGAGGATGTATCGACAGAAGGTTTTGATATGAATGAGGTGTTTTGTTTGGGATGCTCTTGGAGTGGTGATCCACGCAAGTTGGTAAAAAGATAGTGGGATATGGAGATGAAAATTGTGTTTATAGGTAACAGCTATATGACTTATTGGCCGTTCGAAATGTATTTCTTTCACAGGAAGACACATACGGTACGAACATTTATGGCACGGGAACTGTTATAATATATGTAATAGTAAGCATAAAGTAGAGAGTGTTATGATGAATATATTGATAGTCAGTAATAATGATGCTTGTCGTAGCAGAATGGCTATGGAAATATTGACTTCTTTTGGAAGAGGAATGAAAGTCTTTACGGCAGGAGTGTTGCCGGGAAATGGTATTCCTGATACTGTTTTCAGTGTGATGGAACAAAATGGGTATCATTTGTCCCACAAAAAGCCTGTGGATGTGGAGCTGTATTGTCATCAGCCTTGGGATTATGTGGTAACACTTTGTCGGGAAGCGGAAGAAAGCAGGAAAGATTTTGATAATGTGGTGAGAAATTGGAAGCATTTTTTGTATAATGATCCTTTTCAAGCTTATTATAATGACGAGGACTTGGTGGAACAACAGGTGGCTGAAGTATATGATTTGATGCACAGACAACTGTATGAGTTCTACCGGGATGAACTGAGTGAGCAGCTTTTGCCGAGATGCCGGTGTGGAGCCAATACCTATTGCCGTTGTGAATAAGGACTATTCATGGTCTGCCGGTTGCCATTGATGAAGTTTCATGTTTACACAGCCGTTGGCTTTGAGAGTAACTCCTTCTTTCTCTAACAATGCTTTTTGTTCTTGCCATCCTGGAACCAATCTTCCTTGGCTGTTAACAACACGATGGCAGGGGAGGCACCATTCTTTGGGGGCATGAAACATGGCCCAACCTACCATGCGTGCATATTGGGGTTCTCCTGCCAGATAAGCGATTTGTCCGTAAGTCATGACATAACCGACAGGAATCTCCTTGACAATGCTGTATATTATTTCATAAAATTGAATTCTATCCACTTTATTTTATTTTTAATGAAGAATGAAGACAAAGGTAGTGTTATTTTTACTATTTTTGTCCTTATGTTAAAGAATTAACCTTATAAATAAAGAATAATGGATAAAGTAATAATTAATTCGTATGAAGATTTTGAGAAATTAGTGGGACAGGAAATAGGTGTTTCTGACTATGTGGAAGTTTCTCAAGAACGTATTAACCTTTTTGCCGATGCAACATTGGATCATCAGTGGATTCACGTGGATACAGAACGTGCGAAGGTGGAAAGTCCTTATCATAGCACGATTGTACATGGTTATCTTACCCTTTCTTTGCTTCCGCACATGTGGAATCAGATTATAGAAGTGAATAATTTGAAGATGATGATTAACTATGGAATGGATAAGATGAAGTTCGGCCAGGCTGTCTTGTCGGGACAAAGTATCCGTATGAGAGCAAGCTTGCACTCTTTGCAGAACCTGCGTGGGGTAGCAAAAGCTGAAATCAAATTTACTATCGAGATTAAAGACCAGCCTAAAAAGGCATTGGAAGGTATTGCAATCTTTCTATATTATTTTGAGTAATCACGATTCTCAGGCATGGATTCATACGAATAAATTTACTTTTTTCGTATCATCCGTGCTTGAATAGTATTCATTAGTAAGTTGGATTTTGTTTTGGCACACTTTCCCTGTCCAAAAACTTTTAGAATGCTCTTTTTACTACTTGTAAACACATTCTATCCGATTTCCATCCGGGTCTAGTATTACACTTTCAAAATATCCGTCACCCGATGTTCGGGGCTCGCTTGCAATGATATATCCTTTGGTACGGAGTAATTCCGTGGTTTGGAGTACTTCTTCTTTGCTGTCGAAGGAAAAGGCAAAATGAGTTAGCCCTTGTCTGTTTTCCTCTATAGGGGCATGTTGGATATCTGTGCGGCTCATCAGCTCCAAAGTAGCACCTCCGTTAAAAGAAATAAAATAAGACTCGAATCCCTTTTGAGGATTAATATACTTTTCATTACTTTTCCCTTTAAAATAGGTGGTATAGAATGTTTTTAACTCTTCTAGCCTAAAGGTCCAGATAGCAAGATGATGTATGGTCATAATTAAATTAATATTATTGGATTATTTGTTTTATGGTTTCAAAGGTAATATAAATACTATAATAAGTTATCGTGTGGTGCCTGTTTTTTTAGTTTATTCTTTCTATAAAACAGGATTAAACCGTGAGTATATTTAAGACTTTTCTTGTGTTCGTATACGCGCTTTTAATATAATAATGTATATTCCATTTCCTTCCTGTTCTGTTGTTTTCAAAAAGTCTTTGTTCTGTGTTGTTGTAAATCAGTATGTTACAAACAAATTTCAAAAAAGTGTAAGAAAAATCAGATGATATGTTTGGCAGTTAGGTTGAAACCGTGTACTTTTGCATCCGCAATCGAGAGAGATGCGGCACTGAAACAGTGTGTGACTGACTTGGTGAGACAAGCGTAGGAGAGTTTCTTCCTTATAAAGGATTCTGCACCCAGTATCTTACCTTAGCGGGGCTAAGGGAGCGAGAACGGATAAGACCTTTTGGAGCATGCAACCAGCCGCCTGAAAAAAAAGTTCAAAAAAACTTTCGAAAACATTTGGTGGTTAAAAATAAATCTCTTACCTTTGCACCCGCTTTTCAAACGAAAGCACATAAAGAAGAGTTCTTTGAAACGATTATAGATAAACAAACAAGTAGTACAAGTCTGCATGTTATATAATATATAATGTGTATGAAAACAGAAACCGTCAATTATAGATTATTGATAGATTTGGTTCTTGAGCAGATTATCAACTTAAGTGTTGAAAAATAATATTTTTACAATGAAGAGTTTGATCCTGGCTCAGGATGAACGCTAGCTACAGGCTTAA
>ERZ827450.408-NODE-408-length-58671-cov-17.222891_pt1 | contig 58671 bp, 52 predicted proteins | sample MGYA00519773_ERZ827450 | MGnify/ENA primary metagenome ERZ827450 (study PRJEB31778, sample SAMEA3449306) | human gut metagenome | biome: human gut; feature: human-associated habitat; material: faeces | place: United Kingdom | collected 2010/2012 ...
CGAACGGAGACTGCCGGAATTGTTGCTTGCCATAGTATCAATTTTATGAATGAAATAAAACATAAATCCCAAATGAAGTAGTTCTGCCATATTATTTGTATTTTTGCAGACACAAGATTAAATGTTTTTCTGAATTTATTTATCGTGGATTTTATTAACGAATTGAACGAGAACCAACGAGAGGCCGTCGTGAACACGGAAGGCCCCACGCTTGTGATTGCCGGAGCAGGATCGGGTAAAACAAGGGTATTGACATATCGTATTGCAAACTTGTTGAGTAAAGGAGTACCCGCATACCGTATTCTCGCACTGACGTTTACCAACAAAGCCGCACGGGAGATGCAAAAACGTATTGCCACCCTCGTGGGACAAGGTAATGCTGCCAACTTATGGATGGGAACCTTCCACTCCATTTTCTCCAAAATTCTACGGGTTGAGGCCGAGCATCTCGGGTACACGTCCAATTTCACGATATATGATTCACAGGATTCGAAAAACCTGATCAAGTCTATTGTCAAGGACCTGAAACTGGACGACAAGGTGTACAAGCCCAACGACGTGCTGGGACGCATCTCCATGGCCAAGAACAATCTCGTCGTGGCACAGGCATACGCCCAATCGGCAAAGATCACTTCTGCCGACCAAGCGGCCAAGAAACCCATGATCTCGGAAATATACAAGTATTACCAAGCCCGTTGCAAGCAAAGCGACGTCATGGATTTCGATGACCTCCTATTGCAAACGAATATTCTCTTCCGGGATTTTCCGGAGATACTGGAAAAATACCAGAAGAAGTTCGACTACATACTCGTGGACGAGTACCAGGACACAAACTATTCACAGTACCTCATCATCAAAAGACTAGCTGAACAGCATAAAAACATCTGTGTGGTAGGTGATGACGCACAAAGTATTTATTCATTCCGGGGTGCCCGCATCGAGAATATCTTGAATTTCCGAAATGATTACCCGGGCTACAAGTTGTGCAAGCTGGAACAAAATTACCGTTCCACGACCACCATCGTTGACGCAGCCAATAGCATCATCAGCCGGAATAAAGAACAAATTCCGAAAAAAACATTCTCCCAGAACGAAGAAGGAGATAAAATCCGGGTGATGAAAGCCTTATCCGACAAGGAAGAAGGTTTCCAAGTGGCACAGGAGATATTCCGCATCTCCCAAAACGAACAAGCGGAGTTCAATAATTTCGCTATCCTGTACCGGACAAACGCCCAGTCCCGTATCATGGAAGAGGCCTTACGAAAAAGAAATATACCTTATAAAATATACGGTGGACTTTCATTCTACCAACGCAAGGAGATCAAAGACCTGATTGCCTACCTGCGACTGACAATCAACCAAAATGACGAGGAAGCCTTAAAACGAATCATCAACTATCCGCGGCGAGGCATCGGAGACACCACAATCGACAAGCTGAAAGAAGTGGCACAAAAATACAACGTGAGCATCTGGACGCTACTTTGCAACTTGAACAAAGTTCCGGGTATGGTTTCTGCCATGACTGCAGCCAAACTAACTCATTTCAGACAACTAATCGAGGGATTCACCGAAATTGCCAAAGCAGAGAATGCATACGAAACAACTTATCGAGTGGCCAAAGCATCCGGTATCATAGAAGACCTTTCTTCCGATGACACGCCGGAAGGGGTGTCCCGCCGAGAAAACATACAGGAGTTACTGAATGCTGTGAAAGATTTCTGTGAAACCGCTTACAAGGAAGGGCGGGATGACAAACTCCCCGCATTTCTGGAAGGTGTTGCCTTGTTAACCGATCAGGATAGCGAGAAACCGGAAGACAATAACAAGGTGACCCTAATGACCATCCACTCCGCCAAGGGACTGGAGTTTGAAAACGTCTTTATCGTGGGCATGGAAGAAGAACTTTTCCCCGCCCAACAAAGTGCCTATTCCCCTTCCGCTTTGGAAGAAGAGAGAAGATTGTTTTACGTGGCACTGACCCGTGCAGAGAAAAGAGTGATTATGACCTATTCCACTTCCCGGTACAAAAATGGTAACGTGGTCTATCCGCAACCCTCCCGGTTTATCGCGGAAATCGACCCGCACTACTTGGATGGATTTTTCACCCCGGCCCGTCCTTCCATGGGACGCTCGTTACACGGTCCCGGGATACAGAAAAAAGTGGCACGTCCCAACATTACCCTTCAACCCAAGGTTGAAGTACCGGACATTGACACCTCGAAACTGGTACCCATCAACGGGGAACAGATTATTCCCGGCATGGTGATCTTTCACCCCAATTTTGGCCCGGGAAAGGTAATTTCCATAGATGGCTTGGGAGTAAATAAAAAGGCAAAAGTGATGTTCCCAAAGCATGGTCAAAAGGTTTTATTGTTAAAGTTTGCAAAACTTTACGTGCAAGGACATACAAATTAATGACTTAATAAACAAAAAATATTATATTTGCAGCATATTCTAATTTCTAATAGATGCGAGGGATTGATTATTCCGGTATTTTAATGTGATTTTCCGGCGTTTTCCCATAAAATAAAAATTTTTAAGACCAAAATTATCCTGTAATGGACTATAATAGCCAAAGAAAAAAACTTATTCTTCCCGAATATGGAAGAAATATTCAAATGATGGTTGACCACCTGGCAACAATAACAGACAGAGACGAACGTACCCGTGCAGCCAAAACAGTAATCAGCGTGATGGGAAATCTTTACCCACACCTTCGGGACGTTCCGGATTTCCGTCATAAATTGTGGGATCACCTGATGATCATGTCAAACTTCACACTGGACATTGATTCTCCCTACCCACTCCCGGAAAAAGATATTCTGGAAGAAAAACCGGAAAAGTTACCGTATAACAATCACCGGATCAAATACAAACACTACGGTCTTCTCACCGAGAAACTAATTGAGAAAATCAAAGAAACAGAAGACCCCGAAATCAAAAGAGTTCTTACGGTATTAACCGCCAACCACATGAAAAAATCATTCCTTACGTGGAATAAAGACTCCGTGGAAGACGATCAAATTTACAACGACATCAATACATTGTATGGTGGCAATATCGAAATGCCGGAAGGAATGATCCTTTCTCACTCGAAAGACTTGTTGCAGAAGAAAAATACCAAACCCACGAATAACAACAAGCAACAGAAAAACAATAAGAAACAATTTTACAAAAAACACAACTAAAATCATCCAATCTAAAATTACTTGGGATGTTAGTTACTCTAATCTTCGGGGGAAATCAAGGGGATCGGAAAGCCTTGATCGGTGAGGCCATAACGGAAATGTCAAGCATAGGGAAGATCGAACACTGTTCTTCCCTTTACGAAACCGCCCCGTGGGGATTCGAATCATCTGATTCTTTTTATAATCAAATTGTTACTTACGAAACAAATCTACTCCCGGAAGAAGTTTTGGATAAATGTCAAGCCACAGAACAAAAACTCGGACGAGTTCGCTCCGGTACTCAGTTCTGTTCCCGAACCATGGATATAGACATTCTTTTCTGTGATTCCCAAATCATCAACACGCCTCGCCTGACAGTTCCTCATCCCAGACTAGCACAACGTAATTTCGTACTTGCCCCCCTGAACGAAATCATGCCGGCCTTCATTCATCCGGTCAGTCACAAAACCATTGCCACTCTTCTCGCAGAATGCACGGACACGCTAAAAGCGGAGATAATTTAAAAAAATAAACTCCTCCGTCACTTCGTGCCACCTCCTCTATAAACAGAGGAGGAGCTGGTGACTCTTCCTGAAGACGGGGAGTATTTCAACTCTCCCTCTGTTTATAGAGGGAGTACCCCAAAAGGGGGAGGGAGTTTGAGAAATGACTTTTTGGACAACTCCTACCCGAAGGAGGGGTGTTCAATCTAAAATCCCTAAATCTAAAATTATTGCGTTCTTCCTCAGTCAACCCGTCTGATCTCCGCACCAATCGCATTCAACTTTTCATCAATATGCTCGTAACCGCGGTCAATCTGATCAATGTTATCAATGACACTTGTCCCTTGCGCAGACAACGCCGCAATCAACAAGGCAATTCCGGCACGTATATCCGGCGACGTCATCTTGGTGGCCCGTAACTGAGATTCATGATTTTGCCCGATAACCGTGGCCCGATGCGGATCACAAAGAATAATCTTCGCCCCCATGTCGATTAATTTGTCCACGAAGAACAAGCGGCTCTCGAACATTTTCTGATGAATCAGCACGCTCCCTTTTGCCTGAGTTGCAACAACAAGGAATACACTCAACAGATCGGGCGTCAACCCCGGCCAAGGAGCATCGGCAATCGTCAGAATTGAACCATCAATGAAATCTTCTATCATGTAATGTTCCTGACGAGGAATATATAAATCATCCCCACGTTCCTCTACCCGAATTCCCAACTTACGGAACGCATCCGGAATAATACCTAACTGAGGAATAGCAACATTCTTAATCGTGATTTCCGAGCGGGTCAAGGCCGCAAGTCCTATGTAACTACCCACCTCGATCATGTCGGGTAAACAACGATGCTGACACCCCCCAAGACTTTCAACCCCTTCAATCGTCAACAAATTGGAAGCAATCCCCGAAATCCGGGCTCCCATGGCATTTAACATCCTACACAACTGTTGCACGTAAGGTTCGCAAGCAGCGTTATAGATCGTGGTCACCCCTTCCGCCAACACAGCAGCCATGATAATATTCGCAGTCCCGGTCACCGATGCCTCATCAAGTAACATATAAGTTCCCCGTAATTTCTGGGCAGAGGCCTTGTAACACCCCGAAATCGCATCATACTCGAACGTAGCTCCCAATTTCTCGAAACCAAGAAAATGGGTATCTAACCGACGACGCCCGATTTTATCCCCTCCCGGCTTGGGAACCAAACCGCAACCATGCATGGCTAACAGCGGACCCAAAATCATGATCGACCCACGTAAACTAGCCGCTTTACTATAAAAATCTTCTGTTTCCAAGTAATCGAAATTTATCTCGTTCGCCCGGAAAGAAAACTCACCTTTTTGAAGTCTCTCTACCTTCACTCCCATACCCCGAAGTAGATCAATCAATTTTATCACATCCAATATCTCCGGGATATTACTGATAACCACTTCTTCCCTAGTCAACAAACAAGCACAGATCACCTGTAATGCCTCATTCTTTGCTCCCTGGGGAACTAACTCACCTTTTAATCGTCTCCCACCAATAACTTCAAATTTACTCATGTCGTATAATTAAAGAGTTATAGTTTTCGCTACAAACATTTTAGCCACGCATCGTAAGGGTATATCTATCTCCCGAAACGCAACCGAATTCTGCACGTAAAACTATCAAAAAAACAAATGTCAACAAAATAAGTTTACAAAGTTTGTAAAATAGTGAATCGACAAAATCAATTAAAATTTTGTATGACCGGAATTATATCCATACATTTGTAAACAAGATTTACAATATAAGCCATATTTTGTATTTCTAAATTTTACCAGAGATTATTAATAATTTAAAACAACACATAATGAAAAGCTTTCTGAAATACTTGTTAGCGACCATTGTCGGTATTATTATCGTACACGTTATCCTGTTTTTCGTGTTTATCGGACTCGTCGGGGCCATAGCCAGTTTCTCCAGTCCCACGATCGAGATCAAGGACAACACGATACTAAAACTATCACTGAAGACAGCGATCCCGGACAGGGCATCGGAGAACCCATTTCAGAACTTTAACTTGATGACCATGAGCCCAGAGAAACAAATCGGGCTAAATAAAATACTTGAATACATTGACAATGCCAGCAAGGATTCCCGCATCAAGGGGATTTACTTGGATCTGACAGAGATTAACTCTAATTTCGGGGCGCTCGCCACGATTGACGAAATCCGGAATGCCTTGTTGAGATTCAAGAAAAGCGGTAAATTCATTTACAGTTACACCAATTTGGGGTATTCCCAAAAGAGCTACTACTTGGCGACAGTTGCCGATAGTGTTTTCGTTAATCCCGAAACTCCGCTACTGTTAACCGGAATGAGCGCGAACATATCGTTCTACAAAGACCTTTTGAAAAAAATCGGGGTACAACCGGAAGTCATTCGTGTCGGTAAATTCAAATCTGCCGTGGAACCCTACATCGAAACACACATGAGTGATGCTAATCGGGAACAGGTACAGACCTATTTAGGTTCTCTTTGGGGTAACATTGTGAAAGGAATTTCCGCCAGCAGAAATATCCCGGTAGAAAAAATCAATCAAATCACCGATGATTTCAAAATCTACCCGACAGAAGAATTCGTGAAAGAAGGATTTTTTGATGGAACCCTTTACGAAAACGCCATGCTCGACAAACTGCGAGAAGCATGTGGATTAACAGATGATGAAAAACTATCCCTGACAAGTTTCGAAGATTACACGAAAGCCACTTTCCCAAGCGTGAACTTTGCCGCCGATAAGATCGCTGTGATCTACGCACAAGGGAATATCGAATTCCAACAGGGACCGGAAAGTATAGGACCGGAACTGGCCACGACCATCCGGAAAGCACGTGAAGATAAGAACATCAAAGCTATCGTGTTGCGTGTAAACTCCCCGGGAGGTAGCGCGCTGACTTCCGATATTATTTGGAAAGAGGTACAACTGGCCGCCCAGACGAAACCGTTTATTGCCTCCATGGGTAACGTGGCCGCATCCGGAGGGTACTACATATCCTGTGCGGCAGACACTATCGTGGCAGACCCGACAACTCTCACAGGTTCCATCGGTATATTCGGTTTACTATTCAGCGGAGAGAAACTGATCAAAGATAAACTAGGAATCTCTTCCGACGTGGTGAAGACCAACGAACACAGTGATTTCGGAGGTGGTTATCCGCTCCCCATCCCTATCAGTGATCGTCCCTTAACAGACTACGAGCGTAACGTGATGCAGACTTACATCAACCGAGGATACGATACCTTCCTCGATCGGGTAAGCCAAGGACGCCACATGACGAAAGAGGCGGTAAACGAAATCGCACAGGGACGGGTATGGACAGGAGAGGATGCGCTGAAACTCGGATTAGTTGACGTGTTAGGGGGACTGGAAGATGCCATTGCCATCGCTGCACGCAAAGCAGGTCTGAACAACTACCAGATCACCGAACTACCGGTTGAACGCAGTCCTTTCGAAGATATTCTGATAAATTTCTCGCAAAGCATCAAAACCAGCATATTAAAATCAGAACTAGGCGATTTCTATGATACTTACCGGGAACAGAAAGAATTATTAAAAATAAAAGGTATGGTAGCCAGAATACCTTACGATCTCACGTTTAATTAAAGCGAAATATTGTGTTGAAAAATCTCATTCTATGGCCTTTAAGCGTACTGTACGGCATCGGGGTCAGTATTCGTAACCGCTTGTTCAACTTGGGTATACTAAAGATACGGGAGTTTGACATTCCCATTATTTGCGTGGGAAATATCACCGTGGGCGGAACGGGAAAAACCCCTCACACGGAATCCCTGATCAACGAGTTGAAAAATGATTACCGTGTAGCCTGCCTCAGCCGGGGGTATAAACGAAAAACGTCCGGTTTCGTGCTGGCAACGGAAAACTCCACAGCAAACGACATCGGGGACGAACCCATGCAAATAAAGAATAAATTCCCGGAAATCACGGTAGCCGTGGATGCGGATCGAGTGCGTGGTATCAAGAAACTCATGCAACTCCCGGAAAAACCGGAAGTGATCATCTTGGATGACGGTTTTCAACACCGCTACGTGAAAGCGGATATAAACATCATGCTGATCGACTATAACCGCCCAATCTATGAGGATCATTTACTACCCCTTGGACGTCTCCGGGAAAGTATTCACGCCAAAGACAGGGCAAACTACGTTATCGTGACCAAATGTCCGGCGAACATCTCTCCCATAGAGAAACGGATTATCCTGAAACACTTGAATTTAAAAGCCTACCAACAGCTTTTGTTCACTTCCATGAGATACGGGGAGACTCGTTCGCTGGATGGAGACAGTCATCACGCAGTAACCCCGAAAACAGCTATTCTCTGTGTCACCGGAATTGCCCAGCCCGCTCCCTACGTAGAACATTTAAAACAGATGACAGACCAGATTGATCACATCGCCTTCCCGGATCATCACAATTACAGTGACACGGATATAAAACGTATTATTCAAGAGTACGAGAAAATCAACATCACGGACAAATGTATCTTCACCACGGAAAAAGATGCTGTTCGCCTCACTCTATGCAATATACCGGAAGAGATTAGACGACAGATTTTCTATATCCCGATCGAACCAGAATTCCTGACCCCAAGAGATCAACTCATAAAAAATATATACGACTATGTTAGACAAGATACGAGAAAGTAGCAAATACTTGGCCCCTTTCGTGAAAGGAGAGCATACAATTGGTATTATCCTGGGAACAGGACTGGGAGAACTGGGAAAATCAATAGAGATAGAACACGCCATCCCATATATGACAATTCCAAACTTCCCCGTTTCCACGGTACAGGGACACCGGGGAGAATTGCTTATCGGGTCCTTCGGGGGCAAAAAAGTCATTGCCATGCAGGGACGTTTCCACTATTACGAGGGTTATTCCATGAAAGAAGTGACCTTTCCCGTGAGAGTAATGCACGCTCTCGGTGTAAAAACTCTTTTCGTTTCCAACGCAGCCGGAGGCGTGAACACGAATTATCTGGTTGGAGACTTGATGATCATTCGGGATCATATCAACCTATTCCCGGAACACCCGCTACGGGGTAAAAATATCGACGAACTCGGTCCTCGCTTCCCCGGAATGGCCGAGGCATATAGCAAACGCTTGATTCAACTGGCAGAAGAGGCTGGAAAGAAACTAAATATTCCATTGCAAAAAGGCGTGTACGCCGGACTGCAAGGGCCATCCTTCGAAACACCAGCAGAGTATAACTGGATTCGGGTTATCGGTGGAGACGCAGTGGGAATGTCCACCGTGCCGGAAGTCATCGTTGCCCGCCACATGGACATGGAATGTTTCGGGATGTCGGTTATCACGAACAGCACGGCCAGCGAGGAACTCATAAAAACGAACCACGCAGAAGTACAGGACGTAGGTAACCACGCTCAACCTCGAATGGGAGCCATATTCAAAGAAATCATCAGCAAATTATGATTTTTTTCCTCATTGTCAGTGAGGAAAAAAATCATGAAAAAGACTCAACTTCGACAATTCAATCATGATTTTTGCCGCCCCCCGGGCATCACTTAACGCCTCGTGGTGATTTAACACGATCCCGAAATGATCACACAAAGTATTCAATTTATAATTTGGCAAGCCTTTCACCAACTTCCTGGATAACCGACAAGTACAAAAAGATTCAGGTAAACGGACATACAAATCCGCCCGTTCCAAACAAGCTTTCAGCACACTCATATCAAACCCCGCATTGTGGGCAACCAAAGCCTCTGTATCAAAGTAACGCCCGATCACGCCCCACAAATCATAGAATGAAGGTGCATCCTTCACCATCGCGGGAGTAATCCCATGTATATCGATAAACTTTTTGTTAAAATAGTAAGGTTCCGGCTTAATCAAATGCGAAAACTCTTCCGTGATCTCCCCGTCCTGCACAACAACAATCCCGATAGAGCAAACGCTCGTCGGATAACGGTTAGCCGTCTCGAAATCTATGGCTGTGAAATCCCGTAACATACTAAAATAATGACATTACCCACTCGACGACAGGCACCAGTATCGCCGTTGTCACTCCCATCAAACCAATTGCCAAACCACTAATAGCTCCTTCCAACGCACCCAACTCCATTGCCCTGGCAGTACCCAACCCGTGAGCCGCAGCACCAAGAGATAATCCTCGGGCAATCTTGCTATCAATGTTCAACTTGTTCAACACGAAAGGCCCCACAATCCCCCCGAATATCCCCACCACAATAACAATTACAGCCGCAATAGCAGGAATACCACCTGCTTTCTCAGCTACCCCCATTGCTATCGGAGTCGTCACGGACTTTGGCTCCAATGTCGCTATCAACACGTGGTCTGCCCCCATCCAGCGAGCAATACAAATCACACTCACGATTCCCACCAAACTCCCGACAAAAATAGAAGTCATGATTGACACCGCGTTACTCTTCATGTATTCCACCTGTTCCCACAACACGTACCCCAAAGCCACGACAGAAGGTCCCAGCAGGAAATTAATCATCCGGCTCCCTTGCTGGAAAGATTCATACGGAATCCCGATCACACTCATCACCGCCACTAACGCCGGAATAGAAACTAACAAAGGATGTAATAGCGCCAACTTCGTTTTCCGGTATAGCCAAAGCGCAGCCAAATATACCCCGGCCACTAATGTTATTATAAATATCTCTGACGAAATAATAGACTGCATCTTCCTACAAATTAATTCGTTTTACCATGTGTCCGATGATCCTCCTGCCATTGTTGCAAAACCGCCACCACGATCAAAACCAACAAAGTCGTCACCGTCCCCACCACCAACACGATATCCCAGTAACGGGACAACACATCCATGGACGTGATAATCCCCACTCCCGCCGGGAGAAAGAAAAACGCCATATTATCACAAAGGAAACGAACCACCGGACGCACTCTCTCCGGTTTGACCCAACGCATGGATAATGCCAAGAACAAAAACATCATTCCCAACACGCTCCCCGGCACGAAATCGTTTATCAGCCAGGCACAACATTCACCCAGTAAATAAAAAGCCATAATAATAAAAATTCCTCCTAACATTCCATCTATATATTTAACATGATTCCCGCCCCGAATCGTCCCGTGTTTCCCCGGTCCCCTCGATAGGAAAAAAATCGATCATGATGACAGACGGTACAAATTCCCGCCACTTCAATACGAATATCCTCTACCCCTACTTGCCGTAATTGACGACGGTTAGCCTCCCACAAATTCAACAGATACTTCCCGACCTGTTTCCCCGGTTCGATCAATCCCGTCAAGTCACCCAACCCCTCACGTGCCGCCTCCACAACTTCTTCCCCGACCTCGAAACAACAGGGACCGATAGAAGGTCCTATCCCGACAATCACATCCCGGGGGTCACATCCAAACTCCTCCCGCATCCGCTCTACGGTCCCCGCTGTAATTCTTCCCACCGTACCCCGCCATCCGGCATGGACGGCAGCAATCACCCGCATCCGGGGATCGTACATCAAAACAGGCACACAATCGGCCGCAAGCACCATCAGACAAACACCCGTTTCTCTCGTAATCAAAGCATCCGTCGAAGGCAAGCGGGTTGCTTTTTCCCGTCCTCCCCGACCACGCTGTGCCCGGGTCACGACTTCTACGTGAGTGGTGTGTTTTTGTTCTCCAAAAATAAAATCATCCACGCCACAGCCAACCGCCTCTGCCAGCAATATCCGGTTCGTCAACACCCGGTCATCCCGGTCCTCATCCATGAACCCTAGATTCAACGCAGATTGCCCGCCGACACTAACGCCTCCTTCCCTTCCCGACACGAAATGAATTAATCCCGGAAAATGCCGTAATTCCAAAAACTGGTAGAACGCAACTTTATCTCTCTCAACCCTAATCATATTTATTCGTTCTTTTGAGCGCACAAAGATACAACATTCTAAACAAAATTGTCAACATAAATCGCCTTGTCACAAATAACCATAAAAAAACAACCCCCCGTTTTGTTTACACGTATCATCGATAAAAAAGAACGATTATGTGGCAAGAACTATGTAAAACCCGCGAAGAATACCTCGAAAGAGCAAAACTGGACACGAAAGGCTATTCGCCTCGACGGTCGGAAACATTACTCTACGAGATTGCCCGCCTAGACGGCATGGACATCAAAAAACAGGACTTTTTCAATATTTTGAACAATATTGAGATCTCACCCAAAGTAACACGAGAAGACACGCACCGGATAAAAGACTTGAGCAACGCATTCCTTTACCTGGTTAAATGCGCACAACAACGCAAAAGGTTCTCGCTCGACTTCGTACGGGAAGTCAGCGCAAAAGTGATGCAACACACGGGCAAAGAGGTGTACACGACGATCGGCGGTTACGATACCTCACTGGGCGATTTCCGGCTGGGAGAAGAGTACTATGAAGAGGGTATCCTCATCAACTATGCTCAGATCCCGGATATGCTGGAACAATTGTGTAAAGAGACAAATGATAAACTGGGGAATGTTCACGACATACTGACCGTGAAACTTGCCGCAGACTTTCACTATCGTTTCATGCACATAAAACCTTTCGGGGCCGGGAATATTACCGTCGGACTCCTGATGATGAACTATATCCAGATGATGTTTCGGGAGCCGCTCATCATCATCCCGGGAGAAAACAAGGCAAAATACCTCGCTGCCATAAAAATGCAGAAGGACACCCCAACACCCGAAACATTCGAACGTTTCGTGGGTGAGGAATTACTTTCCCAACTTCGTAAAGAAGTCTCCCCGCAGAAATAATATTATCCATTTCCCAATGCCGGAAGTATGTCTTGACAAACATAAACTCCGGCATTACTTTTTTTAATCCCCAAAGCATCCACCCTCCATAACACGTGAATTTCAACCCGTTTCATCAGACTTTTCTCTCTCTCAATTAAAAAAGTCTCTGAAATTCTTTGTGATTTATAATGAATCAACTATCTTTGCTGCCCGTTAAACCAAGGAACAATTTTAAAATTATATACGAAATGAAAAAGGGCATACATCCTGAAAATTACAGATTAGTAGCGTTTAAAGATATGTCTAATGGAACGACTACAATCACCAAGTCTACTGCTGCAACGAAGGAGACTATCGAGATCGACGGAGTTGAATATCCATTAGTAAAGATGGAAATCTCCAACTCTTCACACCCGTTCTATACCGGTAAGATTAAATTGATTGACACGGCAGGACGTGTTGACAAGTTCATGAACCGTTACAAGAACCACATGGAAAACAGAAAGAAATAATTTTTCTGATATAATACAAAAAGAGGAGATTCTTGGAATCTCCTCTTTTTGTATGGCTACAAAGCTGTCTGTAAAAATGCAACTCGCCTGTTTTTTAGCGTTCAGGATCTGCAAACACGTGTTCGATAATCCGGCGATCGACATCATCAAACGTTTTGTTCCGGCGTTTCATAACAGCTTCAGCCGTGGAAACGAATTGATTCATTTTATGCTCCGTGAACCCACTGGCTCCACCCCATGAGAAGGAAGGAACGAAATTCCGAGGAAAATCCGAACCGAAAATATTGGTACCCACACCGATCACCGTTCCGGTGTTAATCATGGTGGAAATACCCAGTTTAGCATGATCACCCATGATCAGACCGCAGAATTGAAGTCCGGTCCGACGGAAATGCTTGGTCTCGTAATCCCACAACTTCACCTCCACGTAAGTGTTTTTCAGATTGGAATTATTCGTTCCGGCTCCAATGTTACACCACTCGCCTAGCACGGAATTCCCGAGGAAACCGTCATGTGCTTTATTCGAATAGGCAATCATCACGACGTTGTTCACCTCTCCCCCGCATTTGCAATACGGCCCTAAAGTTGTCGCTCCATACACCTTGGCCCCCATCGTCAGCACCGAATATTCGCACATGGCCAACGGTCCCCGCACAAGAACACCTTCCATAATCTCGGCATCTTTACCGATATACACCGGGCCTCCTTCCGTGTTAATTACCGCACAGCGCACGACAGCCCCCTCTTCCACGAAAACGGGGTACTTCCCGTACACCTGCACGCAACTATTCAACGGGGCACTTTCACGCCCTTCCGTAATCAATCGGAAATCAACCTCCAATTCTTGGGCATTCAGTGAAAACAAATGGTAAGGATAAACAACACGGGTAAACTCTCCCGTGTATTCTTTACGTGTAAAATCGGGTACAGTCATCGGATCAAAGGTTGCAACATCCTGTCTACCCATCCGCACGGCGATCAGACAATCACCCTGTAATAACATCTCTCCAGTCTGTAAAAATCTGATTTTCTGCATCAATTCATCATTCGGGCATACCGAACTATTGATAAGCAAATTATCGTCTTCCACAGACAACGGGAATTTTTCCTGAAGGTAATCTTTGGTCAGATATGCAACCTTATCCCCAAACCGCTTTTCCCACTTTTCCCGGATCGTGAGAATTCCAACCCTCAATTCAGAAATCGGACGAGTAAAAGTCAAGGGTCGTAAAGTACCCCAACTTTTATCATCAAACAAAATTATTTTCATTGTGTGTTTTATATTTGCACACAAAAGTAACAAATGCATCATATTTCACAAAAAAAATCTTTGGCATAAGAATTGTCCTATGATGTAGTGGTTTATTTTTCAGTGCCTTTTTGTCAAAATGTCAGTTTTTTGAAACAAGGCTAACCACGGGAAAACCGGAAACAAACCAAATGTGGAAAAGTTTAAAACAATAGAGATAAGGAGATCATAATGAATAAAATAGATTTAAAAGATATTTTACAAGAAAACTTGGCGGACGATAATCAAGATTATTTATCCATCCTGGGAGACGAGAAGGAGATGCTCAACGACCACACGGATATTCCAGACACTCTGCCAATTTTACCGCTACGGAACACGGTTTTGTTCCCCGGCGTCATAATTCCTATAAATATTGGCAGGGAAAAGTCACTAAAACTCATCCGGTATGTGTATAAAAGCAGCGTACCCTTTGGTGTGATTGCCCAGAGAGACACCAACACGGAAAATCCCAAACTGGAAGACCTATACACGATAGGTACAGTTGCCACCGTCTTGAAGATACTAGAAATGCCGGATGGAACAACGACGGCTATCATACAAGGTAAAAAAAGATTCGAACTTGATGATATTCTGTACGATGAACCCTATCACGTGGGAAAAATCATTGTTAAGCAAGAGGACACGATAACGGAAGAAGACCAAGAGTATAATGCCATCGGAGAGGCTTTAAAAGACATGGCCTTGAAGATTGTAAAATACTCCAGCAACATCCCGAACGAAGCTGGATTCGCCTTGAAAAACATCGAGAGCATGTTATTCCTAATCAACTTCATTTCCTCGAATACGGATATTGACTACCGGAACAAACAGGAATTACTAGAAATTGACATCCTGAAAGAACGGGCAACTAAATTACTGGAACTTTTGGGTAAACAAGTCAAAATACTGGAACTCAAAGAGGACATCCAGAAGAAAGTGAAAGTCGATCTGGATAAACAGCAACGGGAATATTTACTTCACCAGCAGATGAAGACCATTCAGAACGAACTGGGAGCTAACCCGGTGGATGAAGATCTTCAAGAACTGGAAGAGGCAGCCAAAAAGAAGAAGTGGGGAAAGAACGTGCAGGAAATTTTTGAAAAGGAACTTCAAAAACTAAAACGTCAAAATCCCTCTACCCCGGACTATTCCGTGCAATTCAATTACGTGAAAGAATTGACCGAGTTACCCTGGGAACACTATTCCGAGGACAATTTCGACTTGAAGAAAGCCTCCGAGATACTGGATACCGATCATTACGGACTGGATAAGGTGAAAGAGAGAATTCTCGAATACCTCGCCGTACTGAAACTGAAAGGAGATATGAAATCCCCGATCTTGTGCTTATATGGCCCTCCGGGAGTTGGCAAGACCTCTTTAGGAAAATCTGTTGCACGGGCACTTAACCGAGAGTTCGTACGTATGTCATTGGGTGGTTTACACGATGAATCCGAAATCCGGGGACACCGTCGCACCTATATTGGAGCCATGCCCGGACGAATCATTCAAAGTATCAAGAAAGCCGGCACGTCAAACCCTGTATTTATACTCGATGAAATCGATAAAGTCGGTCAGGATTTCCGGGGAGACCCGCAGTCCGCCCTGTTGGAAGTTCTTGATCCGGAACAGAACACGACCTTCCATGATAACTACCTGGATATTGACTATGATTTATCGAAAGTCATGTTTATCGCCACGGCAAACGACATTTCAACAATCGCTGCCCCACTAAGGGATCGCATGGAAATGATCGAAGTAAGCGGTTATCTCATGGAAGAAAAAATAGAGATTGCCAAACGGCACCTGATACCCAAACAACTGGTGAATCACGGGTTAAAAGCAGAACAAGTTGAGTTCACGGATGATATATTAAATTTCATCATCGACAAATACACCCGAGAATCGGGAGTACGGGGATTGGATAAGATTTTGGCAAAGATCATGCGTCAAGTGGCAAAGAACGTGGCTCTAGACTCGTCTTTCACGATTAAACCGACAAAAACTACCGTGGAAGAATACCTAGGTACCCCTATCTTTACCCGGGAAGAATACCAAGGTAACGAATTACCCGGAGTGGTTACCGGATTGGCATGGACAGCTGTGGGCGGTGAAATTCTTTACGTGGAATCAAGTATCAGCAAGGGCAAAGGCATCCTAACCATGACAGGGAGCCTCGGTGATGTGATGAAAGAGTCTGCCACCTTGGCATTAGAATACATTAAATCGCACGCCGAAGAACTAGGTATCCAGCCCTCAGCCGTGGAAGAACACAACATCCACATTCACGTACCGGCAGGTGCCGTACCGAAGGATGGTCCTTCGGCAGGTATCACCATGGTCACTTCGTTAGCCTCATCGCTAACCGGAAGAAAGGTAAAGAAAGCCCTCGCCATGACCGGAGAAATCACGTTGAGAGGCAAAGTTCTCCCCGTGGGTGGTATCCGGGAGAAGATTTTGGCTGCCAAACGTGCCGGGATCAAGGAAATCATCCTTTGCCGGGAAAACAAAAAAGACATTGATGAGATTAAAAAAGAATACGTAAAAGGCATTAAATTTCACTTCGTTGATCACATTCGGGAAGTATTGGACATTGCCTTGATCTAAAAAAATCTACCCATTTTGAAGTGCATCTTAAAAATGAAACTTGTTTTTTAAGATGCACTTCGTTTTTTACCCCCTCACATGATGACACTATTCAATCCATCATCCTCCCAATCATATTCGGAGCTATGATGGAAACGATTCTCGCTAATAATCAAATAATTACTTTTACTTATTAGTTTTACCTATCCATACATAGAATAATTCAATCAAATTTCTTGTTTTAATAAAAATAAATGATATATTTTTGTATTGAGAAAATAAAAACAAGAATCAATTATAAAATAAAAAACAATGGAACCAATTATCAATTCACAACTTCCTGAGTTCAAAGTTCAGGCATTTCACAACGAAGAGTTCAAAACAGTAAGTAGCGAAGACGTAAAAGGCAAGTGGGCGATCTTCTTTTTCTACCCCGCAGACTTTACCTTCGTTTGCCCGACCGAATTAGTTGACGTGGCAGAGAAATACGAGCAATTCAAAGCAATGGGAGTAGAGGTTTACTCTGTAAGCACGGATTCTCATTTCGTCCACAAAGCATGGCATGATGCCTCTGAAAGCATTCGCAAAATCAAATACCCGATGTTGGCAGATCCGACTGGAGTATTGAGCCGTGCCTTCGGGGTAATGATCGAGGAAGACGGGATGGCTTATCGCGGAACATTCGTGGTAAACCCAGAAGGAAAGATTAAAATTGCAGAAATCCACGACAATAACATCGGACGTAATGCAGACGAATTACTTCGGAAAGTTGAGGCTGCTCAATTCGTGGCGGAACACCCGAATGAAGTTTGTCCCGCAAAATGGCAAAAAGGTGCAAACACACTGAAACCAAGCATTGATTTGGTTGGTAAAATTTAAATAATTCAAAGTTTAGAGTTTAGAATTTAAAGAGAAAATTATTCTAAACTCTAATTTTTATCCTTTAACCTCTAAACTTCATTTATATGCTAGATACCTCTTTGAAAGATCAACTTAAAAATATTTTCGCTGTTTTAGAGGCTCGATACACATTGGATATCACCGTGGCCCCTCAACACGAAAGTTGGCAGGAATTAACGGAAATGCTGGCAGACGTGGCAGAATGTTCAGATAAAATATCTTGCCAGATTAAAGAGGGAAAAGAACTGGAGTTCTCTTTACTGAAAAACGGAGAACCCACAGGCATCAAATTCCGGGGAGTTCCCAATGGCCACGAGTTCACCTCCCTCCTACTTGCCATTATGAATGCAGACGGGAAAGGGAAAAATTTTCCGGATGAGACCATCTGCAACCGGGTGAAAGCATTAAAAGGTCCCATACACCTGACAACTTACGTATCTTTAACTTGTACCAACTGCCCAGATGTCGTACAAGCGCTGAATGCAATGGCTACTTTAAACCCGCAAATCCATCACGAAATGGTCGACGGGGCAATCTACCAAGATGAAGTAGAAAAATTAAAGATACAAGGAGTACCTTCCGTGTTCGCTGATGGACAACTCCTCCATGTCGGAAGAGGGGAATTCGGTGAATTATTAAACAAACTTGAGACTCAATACGGAATAGAGGAAAACACGTTAGAGGTAAAAGAAAAAAGTTATGATGTCATCGTTTTAGGAGGAGGACCGGCAGGTTCGGCAGCCGCCATTTACTCCGCACGCAAGGGTTTGAACGTGGCAGTCATAGCGGAACGTATCGGGGGACAAGTCAAAGAAACCGTGGGAATTGAAAACCTGATTTCCGTACCGGAAACAACAGGTAATCAATTAGCAGACAATTTACGGACACATTTACAATGTTACCCAATTGACCTGCTAGAACATCGGTGGATTGAAAAAATAGCATTAGAAGATAAACAAAAAATACTTTCCACGGCTACCGGGGAGAAATTCTCCGCACCGGCTGTTATCGTAGCTACCGGAGCCAGTTGGAGAAAACTGAACGTATCAGGTGAGGCCGAGTATATCGGTAGAGGCGTCGCATTCTGCCCGCATTGTGACGGGCCATTCTACAAAGGCAAACACGTTGCAGTTGTAGGAGGGGGTAATTCAGGGATAGAAGCTGCCATTGATTTGGCAGGAATATGTTCAAAAGTAACCGTATTGGAATTTTTGGACAATTTAAAGGCCGACCAAGTGTTACAGGAAAAACTAAAAAGCTTACCCAACGTGGAAGTCTTTGTCAATTCGCAAACACTTGAAGTCATCGGCAACGGGGATAAGGTAACAGGCATCCGGGTAAAAGACCGGACCACCGAAGAGGCTCGTACCATTGAATTGGATGGAATTTTCGTTCAAATCGGCTTAATGCCTAATAGCGGCATTTTCCGGGAAATAGTCGACACGAATCGAATGGGAGAAATCGCCATCGACACGCATTGCCGCACAAATATTCCGGGAATCTATGCAGCAGGAGATGTCTCCACCGTCCCCTACAAACAAATCATCATCGCCATGGGAGAAGGAGCAAAAGCAGCACTTTCTGCCTTTGAGGATCGGATGCGAGGGGTGATTTGAACTAAAAGACAAAAATAAAAACTAGAAGTTAACCACACTTCTAGTTTTTTTTATTTTCACCTTCCAGTCCTTTGGTCAATGACTTAACCAGTTTATACTTATTAAAGAATTCCCTTAATATTACCCTTAAAACCGTATACCCCGGTATCGCCAAGATCATTCCCGGTATACCCGCCAAATTTCCTGCAATCAGTATCACCAAAAAAATCTCCATCGGGTGAGCGTGAACACTATTCCCGTAAATCAGAGGCTGTAACACCACGTTATCAATCAACTGGGTAATAATGAAAACGATACTCATGTATATCAACAAGGGAAATACTACCGTATAGAAATCGACATCCACATTCGTCGCAATCCCGACAGACAACCCGAAGGCCGCCCCGATCAGAGGCCCGATATAAGGAATTACATTCGTAATCCCCGTGATCAAACCAATCAGCACCGCATTATTAAACGGTAGCCCCACAATCGTTAATCCCAATATATTTAAACCCATCACGATCAGTACCTCGAAGGTAATCCCGATAAAATAACGCATCAGCAATCTTTGAATCGAATCCAACGCATTCCCCACACCTTCCCCGTAACGTGTCGGCACGATAGTCAATAACATTCGGTAAAATAACTTGCTATCCTTCAGGAAAAAGAATGCCATGAAGGTCACGGAAAACAAGGCAATGAAAATACTACTGATCGTACCCGCCAAAGAACCGAACATATTTTGAATCTGCGTAACATCCACCACCGACTTCAAGTTCGTCACGATATATTCCTTCACGTCTTGATCCGATTCAAGAATTCCAAACCGTTTCAATCCCTGCTCCAAATCGGCCAAAGGATCTTCAAGCTTGTTCACGATATTCGTGATACTAATATCACTCAACGACTGAAATTCTTGGCTCACTAACGGGATCACCGTATAAAAGAAAAGGATGAATACCACCCAAATACAAATCAGAGCTATCGCAGCTCGCAAACCGTCTGGTATATGATACCCCTTAATTTCCAAGCGCTCCAAACAATTCATCACCGGTCGTCCTAAAAAAGAGATGATCACGGCAATCAAGATATAAGCTATTATGGAAGAAAAATACCAACACAAAAATCCCACGACCGCCAAAGCGAACCCTCCCAGACAATATTTTCCTATATTATTCATAATTCAATCTTTACAACGTAACAAACAACTCTCCGTTTACGACAAAAGCAACTTGACGTTACACATTTCTTAGCCCAAAAATAGATAAATAAATTTATTCTATAAGTACATAGGTATTATTTATGCGAAAAAAACATGGAAATCAAGAAAACATTTTTATCTTTGATTACGTTCTTTAATGGATAAATAACAAAATAAAGTCGTGTATGCTAAGAAAAGCTTGGGATCTATATTACGACGGATTCAGGAATATGCCCCGGTGGGGAAGAACTCTTTGGCTTATTATCATTATTAAGCTATGTATCATGTTTTTAGTCTTTAAACTTTGGTTAATGCCCAATTACCTCAACTCCCACTATGACAGTGCCGAGGAGAAAAGTAATCATGTTTTTGAAGAATTAACAACAAAACCTTAATATTATGTTTCTTGATCTGACAACAACCACTCTGGTAGAGTGGTCACGATGGCAATTCGCCATGACAGCAATTTATCATTACATGTTCGTACCCCTGACCTTGGGGTTAGCCTTGATGCTCGCTATCATGGAAACCATGTGGGTAAAAACGGGTGATCAAAATTGGCTGAATGCCACTAAATTCTGGATGAAACTGTTCGGTATAAACTTTGCCATCGGCGTGGCTACCGGATTAATTCTGGAATTCCAGTTCGGAACAAACTGGTCAAACTACTCTTGGTTCGTGGGGGATATTTTCGGTGCCCCGCTGGCCATTGAAGGAATTATAGCGTTCTTCTTAGAATCGACCTTCGTGGCTGTCATGTTCTTTGGCTGGAATAAAGTAAGCAAACGCTTCCATCTGATCTCAACTTGGATGGTATTTGTCGGGGCAAACATTTCAGCTTTATGGATTCTGGTTGCCAATGCTTGGATGCAGAATCCCGTCGGCATGGAATTCAACCCGCTGACGGCCAGAAATGAAATGGATGATTTTTGGGCAATTCTCTTCTCTCCCACCGCAATCAGTAAATTTACCCACACGGTAACTTCGGCCTACACGCTCTCGGCCTGTTTCGTGGTAGGAGTGAGTTCATGGTTCATCCTGAAGAAAAGGAATCTTGAATTCGCCCGCAAAAGCATCATGCTTGCCTCCGTGTTCGGGTTAATCAGTATTCTTCTCACCATGTACACGGGAGACTCCAGCGCACAGGATGTAACCAAAACACAACCCATGAAATTCGCCGCCATGGAAGGCCTTAACAAGGGTGGTAACGGGGTTGAATTCACCGTAATCGGTATTCCGACAAACGATCCGTCATTACCAACTTCCAAGATGAAAAAAATGGAATACGCGATCCATGTTCCCAAAATGCTTTCCTTCTTGGGGTATCATGATTTCAACGCCTATATTCCCGGTATTCAAAATATTTTAGACGGTTACACCTCACAAGAAGGTATCACCTATCCCTCTTTGGAACAGCGTATGGCTAACGGCCGCACCGCCATTGATGCCTTGAAAACATATAAACAAGCCGTCAAGGACGAAGATCAGCCCCTTGCCGACAGCACGTTACAAGTCTTTAAAGCCAACTATTCGGACTTCGGGTACGGCTACTTGTCTTCTCCATACGATGCGATCCCCCATGTGCCACTCGTGTTCTACAGCTTCCGAATCATGGTTGGGCTGGGTATGCTATTTACACTTCTATTCATTCTTTCCCTGTGGTATGCAAAGAAGAGAAAATTCGAGAGATTCAAACTCATTCCTTACCTAGCCCTTGTCTGCGTCCCCTTGGCTTACATCGCCTCCCAATGCGGTTGGATCGTGGCAGAAGTTGGTCGCCAACCTTGGGTCGTACAGGACCTGATGCCCACGAATGTCGCCGTTACCAAAATAGCGTCCGACTGGGTAATGACCACATTCTGGATGTTTGCCATACTTTTCACCGTCCTGCTAATTGCAGAACTGAAAATTATGTTCCACCAGATAAAAAAGGGACCGGAAAATCATTAAAATCATAAATCATAAATCGCAAATGAATATGGAATTTCTTCAACACTATTGGTGGATTTTAATATCATTACTTGGCGGATTGCTCGTATTCCTGCTGTTCGTGCAAGGAGGACAAACACTATTATATACCATTGCCAAGACCGAAGATGAACGTAATCTCTTGGTCAACAGTTTGGGACGTAAATGGGAATTCACGTTCACTACATTAGTCGTGTTCGGAGGTGCATTTTTTGCCAGCTTCCCATTATTCTATTCAACCAGTTTCGGGGGAGCTTACCTCGCCTGGATGGTTGTATTGTTCTGTTTCGTGATGCAGGCCGTTTCCTACGAGTATCGCCGGAAAGCCGGAAACCTACTCGGGGAAAAGACCTACAACATGTTCCTGATCATTAACGGAGTCATCGGAACCATCTGTATCGGTGCCGTTGTCGGCTCTTTCTTCACGGGTAACCCGTTTAAACTGGGAGAAATGAATGATGTTACCTGGATGAGTACCTGGAGAGGAATTGAGGTGCTGTTCAATGTCGCAAACCTCTGTCTGGGTCTCGCCATATTTTTCTTGGCCCGTACATTAGCCTCCCTCTATTTTATGAATAACATCAAACACGATGTAATCTACGAAAGAAGTAAAAAGCAAGTATTATACAACTCTATCCCTTTCGTTGTACTTCTACTTGCCTTCCTAGCCATCATATTGCTGGGCAAAGGCTATGCGATCATGGAAGATAAGAGCATCCAGCTCGTCCCATATAAATATTTCCACAACCTACTGGAAATGCCTCTGAACACGCTTATTTTACTAATCGGAGTTGTCGGAGTTTTATTCGGGATCATCAAATCCATCCTGAAACCTCACTGGAGAAAAGGAATCTGGTTCTCCGGAATCGGAATCGTCTTGGCTGTAATCGCCCTGTTCATCGTGGCAGGATTCAATAACACGGCATTCTACCCGTCATACACGGATATCAACTCGTCCTTGACCATTTATAATGCCTCATCTTCTCTCTACACGTTGAAAACCATGGCATACGTATCACTGGCTTCCCCCATCGTGCTAGCCTATATATTCTATGCTTGGCGGGCTCTCAACAAAAAACAGATCGACATACAAGATGTGAAAGATGACCACCATGCATATTAAGATAAAAACTAAAAGTTAAAAGATGAAAACTGAAAGATAAAAGCCGGGAAACATTTTCCACTTTTACCTTTTAGTTTTTAACTTTTATCTTTCTTCTTATATGTAAAAAAAGGGCTGGAAACAGCCCTTTTTTTACATATAAGAAGAATTGTCCCAACAGTGGGTACAAAGCTCCTCCTTCGGCAATCCGATTGCCTTCACAATATCTTCCAGACGCTGGAACTTCAATGAATCCAACTGCAAATGCTGAGCCATCACCTCCAGCATCTTCTTGTACTTCTCCGAATCGGGATCGGTATACGGTTTCAAAATCTCTTCCGTCAAATCGGACGTACCCTCCAAATCCCGGATCACCCGACGGGTAAACAAATCGAAATTAGAACGGGAAGAAGAGAAATTCAAGAACACGCAAGGATATACCAGCGGGGGACAAGCAATCCGCATATGCACTTCCTTCACCCCGCATTCCTTCAATTTCACCACATTATCCTTCAACTGCGTTCCTCGCACAATCGAATCATCCAAGAAAAGAATCCGGGCATCCCGCGTAAATGCCTCGTTAGGTAATAATTTCATCTTGGCCACTAAATCCCGCATGGCTTGATTCTGCGGCATAAAACTACGGGGCCACGTGGGCGTGTACTTCACGAACGGGCGCTTGTACGGCAGGCAACGGGCATTCGAGTAACCAATCGCATGACCGACTCCCGAATCAGGTATTCCCGCCACATAATCCACCTTCACGTCATCCTTTTCGGCAATAGCTGCTCCACAACGATAACGGGCATCTTCCACGTTAATCCCCTCGTAATAAGAAGAAGGGTAACCGTAATACACCCACAAGAAAGAGCATATCTGTTTCTTACATCCCGGAGTAGTCACTTGCGTGATCCCATCCCGGGTAATCTGCAAAGCTTCCCGCGGTTGAATATCCCGCACGATCGTGTACCCCAGATTCGTGAACGAAGAACTCTCGCTAGCTACCACGTAGCCATGCTCATTTTTCCCCAGAATAATCGGTGTCCGACCGTATTTATCCCGAGCCGCGTAAATCCCCGTCTCTGTCAGTATCAAAAAGGAGCAAGACCCCTTGACCTTGTTATACACGTTCTCGATTCCCTCCTTAAACGTATTCCCGGCATTAATCAACATGGCCACCGCCTCTGTCGGGTTCACCGTTGAACTCGACAATTCGGCAAAATGCTTGCGTTCCTTCAGAAACTCGTCCACAATCTCGTCCAAATTAGCCAAACGACCAACCACCACGACAGCAAATCGTCCCAAATGCGAGGTCACCGTGATGGGCTGCGATTCCATATCACTGATCACCCCGATCCCCAAGTTAGACCCGGCAAAACGATCCAATTCCGGTTCAAATTTATTCCGGAAATAGGCACTCTCCAAACTATGGATGGAACGATTAAATTCCGTCCCGTTATAAAAAGCAAGTCCCGCACGTTTCGTTCCCAGATGAGAATGGTAGTCTGTGCCGTAAAACACGTCGGCGACACAATCCTTACGAGATACACAGCCAAAAAATCCGCTCATACTTCAATATCTTTTTGTAATTATTTCTCTTCAATCTTCTCTTTCGCAGCCTGTAAAGCCAAATCGAATTTCGGGTAAATATTCTCAACCCCGACAAGCTCACCGATTCCTCCCTTCAACAAATCCTTTTTCACCGATTCGCTCACTCCCGATAAAACGATATACGTACCCTCGTTCTTTAATTGGAGAATCGTCTCCCTTAGATTCTTCAACCCGGTAGAATCCACGAAAGGAACATGACGCATACGAATAATCAGCACATCGTAATTCACGCCCAAGTTACGAATTGTTTCACAATATGTCTTTGCCGACCCGAAGAAAAATGGTCCGCTAATCTCGTATATACCCAAACCTTTTGGCAAATTCTTATAATTCTCAAGCACATCACTATCCATATTAGTGGCACCGATAATCTCCTTCGGGGCATTATCCGCCATACGCTTCATAAACAACAGGGCAGCCAACACAACACCAATTTCAATCGCCACGGTCAGATCCACCAACACGGTCAAGAAGAATGTCACCAACAAAATCACCACATCGGACATGGAAGCCCGTAATATAGAACGGAATGACCGCCATTCACTCATATTATAAGATACCACAATCAGGATTCCCGCCAGACATGACATCGGAATCAAAGACGCCCATTTCCCAAAGAACAACATGATTAGCAACAGCACCACAGCATGGGTAATTCCGGCAATCGGGGTACGTCCCCCATTCTTCACATTGGTTGCCGTACGGGCAATAGCTCCCGTGGCAGGAATACCACCAAACAAAGGAGAGGCAATATTAGCAATCCCCTGGGCTATCAACTCTGTATTCGAACGATGGTGCCCACTAATCATACCGTCAGCCACCACCGCGGACAATAACGACTCGATAGCACCTAAAATGGCTATCGTCATGGCAGGCTGCAAGTAATGGGACAACTGATCCCACTCGATAGACGGGAACACCGGGGTCAAATTACATTTAATCTCCCCGAACTCGGAACCGATCGTCGTCACCGCACCTTCCGGCAAAAGGAAAGCCACGATAGGCGTGACCACCAGTATAGCGACAAACGAACCCGGCACCCGGCTCGTGATCTTCGGCATATACACCGCAATCAACACGGTCACGACCGTGATTCCCACGGCATACCAGTTCACCGTATCCATCCCCCCGAAATAAGCGCCCCACTTACCGATAAAACTCCCCGGCACATCCGTCAACGTCAATCCCAATGCACTGGATATTTGCGTGGAGAATATCGTCAAAGCGATACCGGAAGTAAAACCGACAATCAACGGGTGAGGGATAAACTTCAGCAAAGTCCCCAACCGCAACATACCGAATCCGATCATGATCACCCCGGCAAATATCGTTGAAATAATCATCCCGTCCAGACCGTAATCATTTACAATCCCGTAGACAATAATGATAAAAGCTCCCGTGGGACCACCGATCTGTACCCGGCTACCACCAAAAAACGAAATGAGAAACCCAGCCACGATAGCCGTTATAATCCCCTTTTCAGGAGAAACTCCCGAGGCCACGGCAAAAGCGATTGCCAACGGTAAGGCCACGATACCTACCACGATTCCGGCAAGAATATCTTTCGATAGATTCTTCTTTACTGAACCGTCTTTAATTAATCCGAATAACTTCGGACTAAACACCTTTTCCATACTATTATACCCTTAATTTAAAAACGCACAAAGGTATATATTAATTTCAAATTCAGGGCTTCGAAATTAATAGAAATTAATAATTCCACGGATTCAATCCATCAACTCGATGATGATTATTCGCATACCGACTTCGACATTTCGAATAACCTCATCAAATATGAAATACTTGATTAAAGAAATGTTTTAATTCCCCCTTAGACACAGCCCCGCATCCCACTTGTGGCTGTCCCTCCACGGGAACAAACATCAAGGTCGGGATACTCCGCACATTGAAAGCCTTCACCAACTCCTTCTCCATATCGCTATCCACCTTATAAATATCAACTTTTCCCTCGTACTCTCGCTGCAATTCTTCCAGAATCGGGGCTATGGTCTTACACGGGACACACCAGTTCGTGTAGAAATCTATCACTACCGGACGCTCTCCCTCGAATCTATACCCCCTGCTATTCTGGTAGTCAAACACTTTCTGTTTAAAACTATCCTTTGTCAAATGTTCGATCATAGTTATATCATTACAAGTTAATAAATACATGAATCATACGCACTCCTCTCACAACAAGTTACAAGTTCCTTTCCATACCTGTTCCTAAATTGCATTCTTTATCGTATCTTTGGAAAAATCATTATAAAACACGATTACACATGAAAATTCTTGGAAATATTATCTGGGTCCTGTTCGGCGGTTTCTTCGTCGCACTAGAATACTTTGTATCCAGCATAGGTTTGTTTATCACGATCATCGGAATTCCTTTCGGGATACAAACCCTAAAACTCGGAGTGCTGGCCCTCTGGCCTTTCGGCAGTCAGGTGGTAGACATCCCACAAAGTAGCGGTTGCCTCTCCTTCCTCATGAATGTCATCTGGTTCTTCATCGGAGGAGTATGGATATTCCTATCCCATCTCCTTTTCGGGGTAATCTTCTGTATCACGGTTATCGGCATCCCGTTCGGCGTGCAACATTTCAAACTGGCCCGCTTGGCCATCACCCCCTTCGGTCACGACGTCTTATAGAAAAGCGGGCCCCATCCCTAAGGCCCGCTCATCTGATAAAAAGCTCTAGACAATCGTCCAAAGCTAAACTAAAAATTCAGTGATCTTATTAATTTTAAATTTTAGATTGTAAATTTTAAATTCCAGTTACTTAAATCTCCTCTCAATTTAAAATCTAAAATTTAAAATCTACAACTCTAGATTCCCTTCAACGCCTTCAACGTCTTTTCCGTTTCCGGGTTAGACGGACGTGTCATATTCGGATTTACAATCTTTCCTTCCTTGTCTAACAGGATAAAACGAGGAATACCTCTGATACCGAAAGCGGTCATGAATTCACGATCTCCACCATTGTGTAATTGAACTCCGCCCAGGCCTTGTTCCTTCACCATTTTCTCCCAAGCAGCTTTATCTTTATCACAAGAAATACTTACGAACACGATTTTCTTCCCATGCATCTTTTTCTCCAACTCTTTCAAATGAGGAAGCTCATATTGGCAGGGTCCACACCATGTAGCCCACACGTCAATATAGACATATTTACCCTCCAAATCACTCAAAGAAACTTCCTTACCGTTAATATCCAAATACTTGAACGTGGGAGCTTGATCCCCTTCTTTTAACTCTTTTTTCTCTTGTGCATTCACTGTAACAAATGACAACAAGATCAACATACAGGATAAATAATGCTTTAATCTCATAACTTTTCTTTGTTTATTTTTTATTGTAACACAAAGCTAGCGATTAAAATCCAGACCCATATCACGTAAAAAAAGTTTTAAGATAGATTTAATACACCCCCTTATTTTTTATCCACGACCACCCGGAAACTATCGTCCAGACGCAAGATGCCGCCAAACGTACTACCATCCTCATTTTTAAAGCCATTCAACGCCCCGGTTTTCCCTTTCAACACCAAAGCCTCAACCTGCTTCTGTGTTAATTTTTTCCCAAAAAATTCCATGGGGATAATAAAGTCACACGATTTTCTATACAGACTACATCCCCAGGCAGCCCGTCCCTTGATAATTTCGCCATTCCCACACTTCGGACATTTCAACACAACGGGTTCCGCGGGAGCTTTTGCTTTTTTCGGGGCTTTCTCTTTCGCAGCTGTTTCTTTTTTGGCCTCTTCTGCCACCTCCACGGTAATCGCTTTCCGGGGCGAACACTTCACCACGTGTACCAGCTCGTTCACCATCACCTTCAACTCCTCCATAAAATCCGACACGTTGTAAGTCCCCTCCTCGATCATCCGTAATTTTTTCTCCCATTGCCCGGTCAGCTCAGCTGATTTCAACAGGTCATTCTGAATCGTATCGATCAATTCAACACCTGTGGCAGTGGCCACCAATCGCTTTTTATCCTTCCGGATATATCCTCTTTTCAATAACGTCTCGATAATCCCCGCCCGGGTAGACGGACGTCCAATTCCGTTCTCCTTCATTAAATCCCGAAGTTCCTCGTCTTCCACCTGTTTCCCGGCAGTCTCCATCGCACGCAACAAATCCGCCTCCGTGTAATACTTCGGTGGCTGCGTCTCCTTCTCCTGCAATTCGGGCGTGTGCGGTCCCTTCTCCCCGACTTCGTACACGGGCAACACGTTCTCATCACTCTGCTTGTTCGATGCCGCAGGAAATACTACCCGCCAAGCCGGGTCAATAATCTGTTTTCCGGTCGCCTTGAACTCGTTCACCCCGACCTGTGCCATAACTGTGGTATTCGCGATCTCGCAATCCGGATAGAACACCGCAATAAACCGTCGGGCCACCAGATCGTACACCCGCTTTTCATCCGGGGTCATATCATAGCTGAAAACTCCTGTCGGAATAATAGCATGGTGATCCGTGATTTTCTTGTCGTTGAACACCTTCGGAGACTTGCGTATCTTACTCCCGTTAATAATCGGGTCGATCAACGTGACGTATGGTTTTAGTCCCTTCAAAATCCCGGGAACCTTGGGGTATATATCGTTCGGTAAAAAATTCGTATCTACACGGGGATAAGTCGTCAACTTTTTCTCGTACAACGATTGGATGATTTTTAACGTCGTGTCCGCCGAGAAAGCAAACTTCCGGTTACACTCCACCTGCAACAAGGTTAAGTCGAACAACTTCGGCGGATGCTCCATGGCCTTTTTACGTTCCACGCTCTTGATCTCCAGTTCCAGAGGCAGAATCTCTTGCATGAAAGCCTCGGCCTCCTCCTTTACCGTGAAACGTCCTTTCGTGTAGGAGAACCAACCTCCCCGGTAATCCGTCCGCACCTCCCAGTAAGTTTCCGGCTTGAATTGCTCGATCGCTTTCTGCCGATCGACAATCAGTGCCAACGTCGGGGTCTGTACCCGCCCGATCGACAACACGTTCTTCCCGTTCCCGTAACGTAACGTGTAAGCTCTCGTGGCATTCATCCCCAGCAACCAGTCTCCGATCGCCCGAGCTGACCCCGCAGCGTATAGCGTGTCAAAGTCCTTCGACGACATCAACTTGGCAAACCCGTCCCGGATCGCCTCTTCTGTCAATGAAGAAATCCACAACCGCATCACCGGAGCCTTACATTTCGCCTTCGTAAGTACCCAACGTTGGATCAACTCCCCTTCCTGCCCCGCATCACCACAGTTAATCACCATCTCCGCCCGGTTGAACAACTCCTCTATAATGGCAAACTGTCGTTTGATTCCATCATCATCAATCAACTTGATCCGGAACGATGACGGAATCATCGGCAACATACTTAAATTCCACTGCCTCCACTTTTCCGTGTACTCGTGCGGTTCCTGTAGCGAACAAAGATGCCCGAATGTCCACGTCACGCAATAGTCATTCCCCTCGAAATAACCATTCCGACGCACTTTGGCTCCCAAGACCTCCGCTATCTCTTTCGCCACACTCGGCTTTTCCGCTATACAAACACGCATCGAATAATTTTAGATTTAATGATTCTAGATTTTAGATTCCAACCACACAAGACCAACGCTTTAACTCCCCCCTCACCGGCTCCCCCTGCGCGGGGGAGCCGGTGAGGTAATCCTTTCATTTTCAATTCTCCATTTTCAATTATTTAAAAGCTCAACTGAATCCTCCCCTGTATCATGCTAAACGTCTGCTTCCCGTCCACCGGTGCATGTTTATCCAAACTCACCAGACTGTAACTCATCTTCGCCGCCACGTATTTATTAAAATAATAGATACCACCTATCGAAAAATCATTCTGTTTTCCCCCCATAATCCCGGAGTCCTTATCGTTCATGTTGGTGATATTATAGCGACACAAGATTTCCAAGCTCTTTGCCCCCGGAGCCGTGGCCATACCACTCGTTTTATTATAACCGTAACGACCATTCAGCAAGGCATACCCCACTTGTGCATACCAACCGTCACCGTTATAATTTTCGACCGATGCCCTACGATTCACGTGAGCCATTAAATACTCGGACTGGAAATACCATTTATCAAGTACCATAACCACCTCTGCCCCGAACTTCCACTCGTTAATCGCCTCGGTCACTTCAGCCTTCAAAAATTTCTCAGGGATTAAATTCGAAGGAGCCCCTGCCGAATAAGTCAATTTATTCTCTTCCGCCTTTCCTTGCACCCCGAAACGAGAGGATACACCAATATGAATAATATCTTTTCCCCTGGAATAAGGACGGTACAACACTCTCCCCGAGAAAGCGTACCCCTCGTCATCCTTCTCCGTGTTATCGATATCTTTATCACTGAACACGCCTCCCGACACGTTCAACACGTCACAATTATACGTGTAACTGATTCCCAACCGCCGACGATCACCGAAAGCCGTTCCGGTCACGGCCGCCCCGTTAAACTTCATATCCGACGTCCCGATCCGGTACTCCAAACTGAACGGTTCAAAATAATGCCCGACCTTGAACAAATTCTTTCCATCATTATACTCGATATAAATATCTTTCATTGACACCTTACTCTTGGCAAACCCCAGCTCGATCTTTCCCGTCCAACGTTCCAAAAAACGGACCACCGTTCCCAGGCGGACATCATATACCTCAACCGCATTTCCCAAAGATGTCTTATCACTGAAAAACACCCCTCCGTCAAACAACGCCCGACCGATCAAACGAGCCTCGAAATCTCCCTTCTCCGACTTCAAGGTCAACTGTGCCGAAGCATTCATTCCACAAGCCAATAGCATCAAAATTAAAAGCGTATGCCTCATCATCAATAGTTTAAAGGTTAATTTAATTAGTTCCAATTCAGAATATCTTTGCAAAAGTACAAAAAAATCGGGAATCCCGATTTTTCTCTTTACCTTGTCCTCATAATTAATTCAATGAGATTTTTCACTCATTGGAACGCATTGGATCATCTTGTCCTTCACTTGCTCTCCGATCGACATCCTTTCTAGATTCTGTTTCTTCTTTCATTTCTATGTTGTATCTTTACCCCTCGAACCGAAACAATGAAATATGGAACAAGCAATTATTGATCAAACCATAAAAGCCCTCGAAAGAAATCATTTCGAAGTTTACCTTGCCAACGACGGGGAAGAAGCTAGAGATATTTTCTTTCAAGAAATTTTTGACAAAATAAAACCGACCACTATTTCATGGGGAGATTCCGAAACGATGAAAGCCACGGGCATCCTTTCCGAGATCGAACAACGATCAGACTGTATCCTTATCCGAACTTTCCAAGACGGTTACAGCCGGGTTCAAAAAACATACTGGCGCCGCCAAGCCCTCCTTGCCGATTTATTCGTCACGGGGACCAATGCCCTCACCCGGCAAGGCCAACTCGTCAACGTGGACATGGTAGGTAACCGGGTAGCAGGCATCACCTTCGGCCCGGAACACGTTGTCCTATTCATTGGCACGAACAAAATCACGGATAACATCGAGCAGGCCATGGAACGTATTCGCACGATAGCCGCCCCTCTCAACGCTATCCGCCACCCCCATTTACACACTCCTTGCCAGACGACACGCACCTGCATGAACTGCCAAAGTGCTGACCGCTTGTGCAACACGTGGACCATCACGGAAAAATCACTTCCTCAAAAACGGATTAAAATTATCCTTATCAATGAATCATTAGGCTTATAATCATGAAAAATTACGCATTTGAAATAGAAATGAAAGTACGAGACTACGAATGCGACCTGCAAGGCGTGGTCAACAATTCCAACTACCAACACTACATGGAACACGCCCGTCATGAATTTTTGGAAACCACCGGAACCAGTTTTTCCGCCTTACACAATCAAGGTATCGACGTGATGGTCTCCCGCATTGACATTTCTTACAAACACTCACTCCGGGGCAGCGATCGCTTTGTCGTTCAAGTTGCCTACCAAAGAGAAGGTATCAAGCTAGTATTCTTCGAGGACATCTACAAACTCCCCGAAAACATTCTATGCGCCAAAGGAAGAATCGAGGCCATTTGCCTGCAAAACGGTAAACTAACCCGTGGGGAACTGTTCGAAACCATCTTCATCAACAAAGTTGAAAAGAAACAAGAATCAAAGATGTAGAGAATAAACCCAAATAAAGAAGTAATCTAACCCCAACAATCCCCTTTCCCCAGAGCTTATTCAGAGCTTACTCGTGGCTTACACAACACGCCATGCAGCAGCTCTGAATAAATTCCGAGAAATCATCAAAAGAGTGGGATTATTACCTTCCTATTTCCATTACTTCTCTTTTGATTCTCCCCGATCTCCCAATCACATAATCCATTCACATACACCAGTCCTCGTAATGATCCCCTTTTACTAAAGCAATAATCTCCTACATCCCATTTCACCCCCTTCTATCGCCCTTTCATCTCCCTTTCGCAATAGACAAACAAGGACTGGAAAAGAGGTTTGCAAGCAGCATGGGAGATTATTACCCATAAAATACGGTTACATTACCCGGAAAGAACAATAGTGATGCAACTCATTGTCACAAATAAAAAAGAAGTTGTATCACATTTTGGACACAACCTCAAAAATCCTCACTAAAAGATTGTATTTCTATTATGAATCTTCACAAATTCGTGTACAAGTTCTTTCAAAATTCTTTAAAAGCTCGAACATAAAATATAGTTCCTTGCTGTCTCATAACACCATCTTCATAATAATTTTCATAGAACATCCCATTCATACAAGAACATCCTGCAATCCTTACAAGATCTGAACCACTTAAGGTAGAGGAGGCATAATAATGCTCGTCCGTCCAATCGTTCCAATCAATATTTACAATTGAGGCTCCCTCTACTTGAGCATTTTCAATCGCTTGATTGAATTTTTTACACATCTCCTGATCACTGATCAATTTTGCTAATTTTTTCACCACATTATGAGCAGGCAATACCCATCCTGTTGTCCCATTTATATTCTTATCATTACACCATTTCATGGCAGGATAATTTTCCAAGATAGGATCCACCGATAGTACCGCATTCAAATTAATCATCGCATCATCTGCATCATAAGCTTCAGGAAAAAATGTCCCCACAGGAGCCGTTCCCCATTCTAATGACGTCTCATCTACTGACACTATCCAACCATGAGTACCAGACTCATCTACCTCAATAACAATTCCTTGCACTCCATGACTATCGTAAAAATCAAACATCTCAAAAGTCGGTAAATCTTCAAGAGCTTCTCCGTATATTAATGATCCTTGTTCTTTCCAAGGTAAAATCTCTTTTATTTGTACATGACATTCTTTCTCATCAACCACAACCTCCATAACGACCTGTTTACCAGATTCAAACATTAAATCTTCATCAGCATTCCAAACACAAGAAGCCCCACTAAGAGTAAGGATATCCAAAAAACGTTCTCCAGCCTGTATTGTCTGGGGGATAATGATTGCCTCACAAGCTATTTCGTAACCATCCGGAACTTTAGAAAGCTCCAGGGCAACAATATTTTTTTCGGTTCCCATTGGTGAAACAATTCCAGTCCCCAAATCTACAGATGCAGAGACTTGACTATTACAAATGGATAATTTACTACCAATTAAACTTCCCGGCATACTAGAATTACTTTTCACGAGCAGCACCACCTTACACATCAAATGGTGAAATGATAATTGTGTAGATTCTAACGTATTACTCATAACGTGTTTAGTCCACAATAAATCACTTTGTTTATTTCCATTTGGAATTAATGAAACTGTATCTTGACGTAAATTGACATTAAACTGGTAAGCATGAGGAGAATCTATAATTTTCTTGTTGTAAGGAGAGTAACCATACACATAAATAGGTAAATCATCATTCCAATTGATCGGAGATTCTGACACCAATCCCCCGGCACTTTGTGAAAAACGCACATTTCTTGCCAAATCAGCCTCATTCAATTTCTCGGTTATATCCATCGAGGATAACCAAAACCCAACTTCTTGTCCCCCTTGAAAACGATACGCAGTTTCTTCTGGAGTCATCCCATCTATTAAAGCGGAGAAATATAACTCACAGTCTGAAGTTCTATCCGTATGTTGATCATCATCACACGCTCCTATAAAGCACAAACAAAATAGAATGAAGAACCATATATAATCTTGTTGTTTCATAATTATGTTTCCGATTTACTAGTAATCATTATTTTAATTTAATCTCAAATTTTTGCAGACAAGCAGGCTCTAATTCTATTTCAGGAGAATGATAAATATAAATACTTTCATCCCACTCACAGTGCAAAAAAGAAAGACCTTCTTGTAGACGTTGAGAGGGTAACACGGCTTGATACAACATCTGCTCTGGATCAATATCACATAAAGTCACTTTACCTGTTACAAGGGGTATCTGCTCTCCAGTACCTAAATTAAACGACACATTTGTTGTAACCTCATTTGCCATTACTTTTACAGAACTCATTGAAAGTATATTATCACTTTCCAATTTTACTTCTATTAAAGAAAACAAATGTTTAAATTGTAATTCGACATCACCTTCTTTTAATCCCCGTACATTAGTGGCCCACAAAACATCCGATTCTCTAATATCACTTTCCATTACCTGTTCTCTCTTCACCGCTAAATTTATCGCCGTAGGATCGGAAGCCTCTCTTGAATAAGGATAGTAAGCATAAAAATCTAAAGGAGTATTATCAGAACTCCAAATTACTTTATCACTAGGAGAGGCGGGTCTCCAACCATCTTTTGTTTTTACCCATTTAACATTGTGAGCTTGATTACCAGTTTTAGAAGGAATTGCTACAACTTCATCATCAACACGTTTTACAGTATAAATTCCAATAGAATCTCCCACGGCAAAAATTTCTTTACCAGAACGCGTATACGAAGAAGAACTAATCATAAAATTAACCTCCTTAGTTATATCCTCCGATTCATAATCTAACGAATGCCCGCATCCCCAAGCAATAGTACAAATTATCAATAATAACTCAACTTTCATAAATTCAAATCTATAAGCTAAATACCTTCTAACATTGCCAATCTTTCTTTAGTTCTAGGATCTGAAGGTCTAGTCATATCTTTATCTATAACTTTTCCTTCTTTGTCAAGCAACATAAAACGAGGAATTCCCTTGATTTTATAATCTATAGCTATTTGAGCATTCGGTCCACCCCATAACTGAATACCTCCTAACTTTTCCCGCTCGACCATTTTAACCCAATCACTTCTCCGGTTGTCTATAGAAATACTCACAAAATGAATGTTTTTACCTTGGAATTCCTCTTCTAGTTTTTTTAAAGAAGGAAGTTCCCCCCGACAAGGTCCACACCAAGTTGCCCATACATCAATATATATATATTTACCTTTCAAATCTTCTAAACGAACCAAATTCCCCTCTATATCTTGATAACCAGATTCACTTGAAGCTATTTTTTCACCTCTTCTCAATCCTTTCCACACGAGATACTGCCTATCTAGTTCTTGTCGATACGCTGGTTTCGTAACATATTTGTCATAAAAAGTTTGTAAACTGTTTAAAGAATCGCCTTCTGTCCTTTCAACATACACGAGTGCCATTTTTTGCATCATGTCTTCTAATATACGAGGATTTTTAAAGTATCGAGTTAATGTTTCCAAACGTTGCTGAATTTTCACTTCCCAAGGTAAAGTAAAATCTATTGTTGGTAAAATACCCACAGCTGAATTCACAAACACTCTATAAGTAGGGATTTGCCAAAGACTTTCGTCATCAACCAATTGTTTCGCTATGTATTTTTTCACAATCGGAGTTTCATCATAATTGTAAAGAACACTTGTTTGATTTCCCCCTTTCCAAAAATGCTGTACTGGATAACGAGTTATCCATTCTAAAATTTTATAACGGGCTTGTAGTAATTCTTTTTTTTCAAATCGCTTATCTAATTTATACCCTCGAATTATTTTTTCATTTTGTTTAAGAAGTTGCTCAACCTTGCGAATACAAGAATTCTCGTCCAAAAGAAAATCTTCATCTTTCAACGATTTCAATTTACACGTATTCAAATAAGTATTAACATCGGCATTGACTCCTTCAAAATGAAGATCCAAATCCATCAAATTAAATTCTCCATTTTCACCAGGAACAACAGTTACAAACAAATCTTTCCCTGGTTCCAAATAAAGACGATTAGAACTAAAATCAATATTCATCGTAAAATACGAACCTTCTTTTAACGATAAAGTTATCGTTTTTTTACCCATAGAATCACACGAAAATACGTCTTTAAAATCCGGTCCAGATAAGCTAATCTTCCGATTTTTAAAATAGTGACTTAAATCTATTGTCAATTTTGTCTCTTGTGCTGACAATGATAAAGAATACAATATAAAAAATAAAACTAATGTAATTAAATGTGTTTTCATAATATTCACTTTATATTCAACATTTTATGACACTTATTTACGATCTTCCTCCTTACCTGTAAAAGCAAATTTAGATTTATACATCCATCGGGACGGACAACGTTCCAAGTGCAATCTAATTCGTGCAACTTGATCTATACTAATAGAGTTTTTATAACTATATCTATCCATAATATTATAAGAGGTAAAATACAGAGTATTTTCATCTGGAACCTTACTATTATATTTAAAAATCGATGAAAAATCATTCCAATAATAAGGAGTGTCTTCACAATAATCAGTATCCCCATCAATAAAATTAGTCTCTCCATAGGCCTCTGATGCCTGCGTTGAAAGCAAACCTAAATATTGAGCCATCACAGTAGATATTTCAAAATGATCTGTAGTTTGTAACGGATTCAAGAAATAAGACATATCAATAAAAAAACCCACGTCTGTTGGCTTTAGCGGAAAATCTTCTGGCATCTCTCCAGCATTCAATCCTGGAATCGGATCCTCAGGCCTATCTATCACAGTAGGAGCCGTAACAATTGAAGATGAACTTTTAGAATTATTAATCAACCAAATATTCAAAAAATGACGATAATCATACATTAACACAGTCCCTTTAGACATAATATAATCTAAATAATCATCACTTTCTTCAAGAATTACAGTATTTCCAATCTCATGATAGTGAACTCCAGGATAATCCAATTTAATGCCATTATTATCATACTCGGCAGGCTTAAAGATGATTTTTGCATTTCCTCCATTGGGATCCGTTGTTGCTTTAGCGTTAAAGACACCATTTAAACGTTCTATATTTTTCATCACCGTTTCTGGTGTGATTTCTATAGGAGCAATACTCGGATTTTTAGCGGGATTCAAAATATGAAAAATCACGGGAATAGTTATTTCATTATATTTATCTACAGGTAAAGGACGTACGCTCACTTCTATTGTCTCACTAATCAACTCTCCTGCTTTTACACAAAAACGGATAGTTCTCTCTTGTACATCAGTTGTAGAAAAACTAAAATCAGGATATTCTTGCCCAGAATCATCTACTAAATGAAATAAATCTACCGGTAAAAGATCTGCAGGAATTAATGAAGTGTCTCGGATCATTCCTGATTCATAAATAGCACTATCCCCCTGATAAGTAGGAGTGTAATTAGGCAATTCTACTATATTGTAGGCTTCAGCATAAAACTTCATTGTAGCTTTTCCATCAGGAAGTAGAGTATTATGATCTGCGCGCAATCGAATCAATTTAATATCCCCTACAGTCACTAGATTATCGAAAAAGAAATCATCATCTTTTTCACATGCACTAGTAATCAACAAAACTATAATTAAATAATATATCTTTTTCATAAATATTGATTTCAAATTATCTTTTACTAATTGAAGTTGCTCCACCCTGGATTTTGTTCTATATGATTATTATAATTCAACTCAATATCAACTGGAATTGGCAAAGCATAACGATAATCGTCAGCCTCCAAATAATACTTCATCGTACCACTATTCTCTTTATCAAATCCAAACCTCTCACAACTTATCCCTAAACGCTTCATATCCAACCAACGAGAACCATTCTCAAAACACATTTCCAAACGTCTCTCCTTCAACACTTCAGATAACACATCACCATCTACGGGCATACTATATCCTGGAATTCGAGCGGTTCTAAAACGTTCAAGCATTTCAGCCGCTTCCATTTCCCGGTCCAAATGACATTTTGCCTCTGCATTTATCAAAAAAAGATCTGCTTTACGATATAAAACTAATATATCACAAACAGGACCATATACATAAACAACAGGCTTAGATATATATCGCTTTACACTCCCATCTTCTTCTCTTTCAATAAACCATGCTTTTTTTCGAATATCTTCAGGTTCGTATAATGACCAAAGTTCCGTACTAACCTGTTGTGCGTTATTAGATCCCCATATACCTGTAAATGAATTACCAATACCAAAAGAACGCTTAGTAGCCAATTTTAATGCACAAAACGGGTGATCAATTGTATTAGCGATATTCTCTCCTGAAAACATCTCCATCAACAACTCAACCCTATCCTCTGGGACATAGGCCTCAATCACTTCTCCCGAGTATTTTTCAGCCATACTCCAATCAGTGGGTTGCGCTGCAGCGGAGCCCGCTCTAAACATGTACATTTCTGCCAAAAATGATTTAATAAAATCCGGTGAATAAAAAAAGTTCCATTGTTCTCGTGGAGAAGCATAATTCAACACTTCTTTAAGTTCACGCTCTATTATCTCATAAATCTCTGTTTGAGTACGACGCCTTGAAGGAGTGACATTTTCTGAATCTAAATTTAAAGGAATACCTAATTTATCATCTTTATATGGTGCAAAAAATTGGATCAATTTAAAAATATTCCAAGCACGAATCAGACGCGCTTCACCTCCAATTGTTTCGATTTCAGCTTGAGTAGCGACAACTTTATCCAAATCATCAAGTATTGCATTCATGAAACCAATAGATATATAACAATTTTCCCAAAGAGAAGATGCTAAGCTCATACCTTTCCAATCAACATCTTGATAATAATAAGTCATACACCCATCATTAACATCTTTATGATCCTTAAAAGCAAGCATATCCATATTATCTTCATAAATCGCTAGTTGAATATTTATATCATTATAAAAAGGAAGAGATAACGGTGAAGAATTTCCATACGAAGTTAGAGGTAGTGAAGAGTAAGTAGATGAAGACCAATAGGACAATAATTCAGCCTTAACATCCTCTACGTTTGATACAATTTTACTACCTTTAGGAGTAAGATTCAAATAATCTTTACAGGCAGTCATCACATAGAGTACCATCAATAAGAATAATAAACTCGTTCTTTTCATGTGTAAACTCATAATTTTTATCTTTAAAAACTAACACTCAATGAAAGCATATATTTTTTAGGATTAGGATAAGAAAAAGCTCCAAAATTTTCTGGATCCAATCCTTCATATTCTGATATTGTAAAAAGATCACGAACATTCAAATTAATTCGACAAGATGTGAGTAATATTTTTTTACAAATATTAGAAGGTAAAAAATAACCGAGAGAAATCTCTGTACACTTAAGAAAATCTCCATCTTCCAATTTCCGATCATACCAATCACTCTGTAATGAAGATGTCATTCCACTAGTATTATAACCCGGCATATCCGTAATATCCCCAGGTTTTCTCCAGCGATTGAATTCTCTTCTTAAAACATTCTGAGAAGCCGATGCAAAACTACCTCCATTAGCCACGGAATAATACGCTGAGGTTATTTTGTGTCCTGCCATAAATGCGAAACGAGCATTCAGAGTCCATTGTTTCCAAGTAAATGCAGTTTCAAATCCTCCTGAAATAGGAGGATAACTGTCTCCAAGGGTCATTTTAATTTTTCGTTTATCATTCGAATTTAATTGATCATCCATATCTAACACCCAAGTACCATCTTCTCTTTGAAATCCTATCGGATTTTCACGATGGGTATTATCCACCAATGCCAATGTATGCCCCGTCAAAGGATCAATACCAGCAAAACGATAACCAATCCAAGAACTCGTTGAAGTACCTTCTACAGGTTCTGTACGCCCAAAACCTACTGGCACATCCGATACATTTTTGTAGAAAGATTCTATTATTTTATTTTTATTATTGGCAATATTAAAAGATGTTGTCCATGTAAAATCTCGTTTACGTACATTCACCGTATGCAAATTAACCTCTATCCCATAATTCCGAATAGAAGAGCTATTATAACAAATAGTATTAACACCCACTGATACTGGTAATGTCTTGGAATCAAGAAGGTCTCGAGTTACATTATTATAATAATTCAGTGTAGCACGAATTCTATTTCGAAATAAACCCAAATCTATTCCGAAACTACGGTCTTGTTTTTTCTGCCATTTAATGGAAGGATTCTTTGGCGATATAAAAGAAGGTATGTCTGTATCGAAGAAACGGGAAGACATAGAATAAGAAAGCACATTAAAGGGTAATGCACTTTTATCAATACTACCTGTATATCCATAAGAAAAACGTACCGCCAATTCATTAATCCATCCAAATCTTGTCATAAAATTTTCCTTGTGAATATTATATTTCAAACTAGCGTTCCATAACGGAGAGAAACGATTCTTAGCCCCAATAACATCAGCTCCATCCATTCTAGTACTGGCAGAAAAAACATAACGCTCCTTATAGCTGTATCCTAAAGAAGCAAAGAAAGAAACCCCTCGACTACGAAATTCGTTTTGATCTATCAAATTTTTAATCATTTGTTGTACATACGAAATTTTATCAGCTCCTATTTCCGGTACATTAGTAAGCCCTTTATCCGGATCATATTCAGGGAAACGCACTGCATTTCCATAACTCGAAGTCTCCGTCATTTCATGTCCTAAAAACAAGTTCAAAAAATGATTGTCTTTAAATTCTTGAACATATTCTAGTCGATTAGACCAAGTATAACTTTGACTTCTTGTATTTCGATGTTCCAAAGACCCATTATTCAAATTATCCGGCAACTCATTAAACAAATGCCTAAGCCAAGCATTTGTTTCAGACATGTAAGTTCCAGGTTTATAAACTATTTTTTTATTACTCCAAGAAGTATGGACTGATCCTGTTGTAATAAATTTCAAATTTTCCAATATTTTAACCTCAACATCTAAAGAAACTGAATTACTTAAAGAATTAATACAAGATGTATTATTATGAATCTCATTCAATATATTAAAATCAGATTCATAACCATCTTTTAGCGAACTTAACTGGTAAGAATAAGAACGGTCAAACTCCATATTTCCCTCTTCATCATAAGGACGTTCATAAGGATTTGCAAAAGTCGCATAATGTAATATATCTACACCTGCATCTGAATCTTTATTTTTTTTCATGTTAGAAGAAAGATTAAGAGAAAAATACAAACGTTTATTAAAATCATGAGACAGACGTAACATTGCACTCCAATTACGATAATCGTTAGAAGGCACTACCCCGTGACGTTCTTGTAAACTCAAACTCGCATAATATTTTGTCTTTTCGGAACCACCTGAAAATGAAATATTATGATTGTGAGAAAATGGAGTCCTAAATATCACATCAAACCAATCTGTATTTATTTTACTCAAACGGGCAATTTCAGCCTCTACTTCTTGATGAGTGATCTTTCCCATATCTGCATTTTTTAACAACATAATCACCCTTCCTCCTACAGCTTGATTAGGAAAATCTTCATAAACACTGCGCTCAAAAGCAATTTTTTCTTCCGAATTCATCAAATCCAATTTAGATTTAGGGGCCGACTCCATGGAAAAACTTGAAGTTACTCGAATCATAGGCATGCCCTCTCGCCCCTGTTTCCGTTTAACAACAATCACACCATTAGCAGCTTGAGAACCATATATTGCTGTAGCAGCAGCATCTTTTAAGACAGTTATACTCTCGATATCTTCAGGTATCAAATCATTAAGATCTCCCTCGAAAGGAACCCCATCAACAATCCAAGTAGGATCCATATCCCCGTATAAAGAATTCAAACCTCGAATACGAATTTCAGGTAATGCTCCTAGTTTTCCTGAAGTATTACGAGTACTAACACCAGCCAAAGATCCCCTCAAGACATCTCCGACAGAGACATATCCTTTGTTAGCAATATCTTTAGCAGTAACGACCTCTACTGCCCCTGTCATCCTCGTCTTATTAATTGTCTGATAACCAGTAACAACAACTTCTTCTACTTCTGCAACATTTTCCTTTAATGTAATTTGTAAAGTATCATTTAGCATCGTTTCTGAAAATTCCATCTCGTACTTTTGGAATCCCACACAAGAAAATACTAACTTCCCTTTTGCTACAGGCAATTTCAACGAAAACCATCCATCAATATCCGTGGCTGTTCCCACGGAAAGACCCTCTAAACGCACTGTTACTCCTGGCATTGGTTCTTTTTTCTCATCTTTCACATAACCCATTAATATAATAGATTTTAATTTATTTATATTATCCGTTATCGGTTTATTTACCTTTTCATCATTTTTAAATGATGCATCTTTGATAACTACAACATCTTCCAAAATCTGCCATGTCAATCCAGTATTTCGAAAGATGGTTTCCAACGCATTAGGTAACGTCTCATCCTTGATTTGTATATCTTGTTGAAATTTACCGACTAGTTTTTCTTCTTGATAAAAAAAACGTAAGCCTGTTTGCTTTTTCAAGTTTTCCACAATTTGTACCAACTCGGCTTTTTTCAAACTAAGTGTTACACGTAATTGACCTTTCGTTTCTGCATTTAGATCTAGAAGCAATAATATTGCCAACACAGACAATATTACTTTACCATAAATGTTTCTTTTTCTAAAACTATTTTTTTTCATAAATTTTGAGTTAAATGTTCATTATTTGACTCGAATCTCTATTTTTTACTAACGATCACTGTTTTCCCTTTAATATCAAAACGGACATCCCCTCCTAATTCTAAAAATTGCAAAAAAGTTTCTACATACTCGTAACGTCGCAAGTCTCCCGTAAAATGAAAAGATTTCACTTCTGGATGTTGATAAAAAACCGTAATGTCATACCAGCGAGACAATTCTTGCATAATTTTTTCCAATGTCATACTCTTGAAGATGTATTTTCCGTCTTTCCAACTGGTATAATAATCTGTATTTACTTGTTGTAATATAGTTTGCTGTCCCGATTGCCCTATCGTTTGTTCGCCAGGTGTTAAAACCACTATTTGATTAGCCATATCAGTATAGGCAACCTTACCATGTACCAAAGTTGTTACAGTTTGGTCTTCTTCCGGATAATTTCTAACATTAAATCCTGTTCCTAACACTTGTATTTCACCTCCTGTTGTCTGTACAAAGAAAGGTCGATGAGCATCTGCTGTAACCTCAAAATAGGCCTCCCCCACCAACTGTACTTTTCTACTCTCTTTTGAAAAAATTACTGGATAACGAATTTCAGAATCTGCATTTAACCATACTTTCGTGCCATCCGAAAGACACAAACGATATTCTCCACCTTTAGGAACTGATACCGTATTATATAATGTTTTTTTACCAGATAAAACAGAAGAATAGACTAAACATCCGGAATCCTGCACAATAGACGTACCATCCTGTTCTTCCAATTGTTGCTGTCCACTATGCAAATCGACCATTTGTCCGTTTGCCAATGTAATTGTTGCCTGCAATTTACCAGGAGAAATGTAAGTTTTTTGTTCTGAATGAAACGGTATTTGTTGATACCCAAAATAACTCAGCCCTATCAACAATACAATACTTGCCGCAACACTCCAATAACGTACCCGCAACCGTCTTTGAGATTTTAGACATTTTTTGTTAAACGTTAAAAAAGCCTCTGCCGTATTAAATTGTTCAGGAGTTTTTAAACGTTCAATTATCTCTTCTTTCGTGAAATGAGAAAGACCATACATTCTCTCCACAGCACGTAATTTTTTCTCCTCCTCGGAATCAACTTGACCGAGTAAATATCGCAATAGCCAATCGGGTAATTCTTGAAGTATATTTGAATTCCTTTCCATTGTTTATTTTTACTCTATAAATCTGAAAATAGAGTTGACGGGTACCTTATCTACCTACATTTTTTAGAATATTTACTCAAATAACATGAAAAAAACTTCAAAACGCAACAAATTACATCATCTAATTTACTGATTAAAAAGGAAATGATCAAAAGAATAGATCTTTAAAAAATCACATTTACAAAATTCCAATATATTCAAACTTATTTACATGATAAGTAAAAATGAAATTTACAAAAATCTATAAAAAGGGATAATAAGTCATAAAAACAAGAATATAAAAGTCATTCTTCATCATTTCCCGGATAAACAAATAAGCTTCTTTTTTATGCTTTTTTACCGTATTGGGACTAATCATTAATAATTCAGCGATCTCTTCGACTGTTTTTTCCTCTAAACTCAATAACATAACCCTTTTCCGTTTCTCTGGCATAGAGTCTATCAACCTCTTCAACTTACGTACCGTTTCCTCCAACATGATCGTTTTCAATTGATCTGCCTCTGGAACAAGATCGCCTTCTTCCCAAATTTTTATTGATGAACTTAAAGATTCATTTATTTGTAGTCGTGTCTTTAGACAATTATTATGCACAGAACGATAGAGATAAGTTGTAAAAGCTATAGTAGAATCAAAACACAGTGACATTTCCCACAATCTCATCAACATATCCGAAACAACATCTTCGGACAATTCTTTATCATGTAAAATTTTCATGGCATAGTTGCATAATGGCTCATAAAAGTCTTTATACAATTTTTCCCATGCTCGTACTCGTTTGTTGTTAAAATCTTGCAAAAATGACATTAGTATAAAAAATTAGGAACAAATATAAGCCATTTTCTAGAAATTCCAAGGTGTAGAGTCAACAAGCAAGTGTAAATTTATAAAGCATTTTTAAAAGCCTCTTTTTTAGGTAGAAGACTTCAATTTTCCCTCGGTCTCCTGTTAATTTTGAATTGAATATTTCTAAAATAAAAAATACGGAACTCAATTTGAATCCCGTATTTTCCATTTACACAAAATATTGTATAGTGTCGTTTTAACACAACCTCACAACACTTGTTTCAGCAGAATCCGCCTACTAAACACTCACTCGCTCCATTACCTGGTCTTAAACGCCATACTCTTTACCTTACACAAATTCTTCCATTCACTTCCTTTCTCTTCCTCTATGATAATATGATCCACATCATCCACAACCTTATATTTCTTGATTATCCCTCCTGTCGAGGCCGGTTTCGACGGATCATAAAGAGCTATATAGAAATAATCCCTCGAAGTCTGCACCAAGATATCCGATAAAAACAAAGTAATCTCGTAACCATCAAATGTTTTCAACAGTTCACACTTCTTCCTCGCAAAATCGTAACCATATAATTTATTGCCCACGGTATAGTAAATCACGGATAACATATTACTTGCCCCGAAAAACTCCGCCTTATCCAGATCGATCACGTTATCCATTTTTACCATTAATTGTTTTATAATACCGTAATTATAGGAAATCCGGTAACTATACAGATAAAAATCACTTCCATCCCTTAATATCGTGTAAGTCGAACCCGACCCCTTATGACAATTAACTGTTGTCACATACTCGTATCCCGGATTCCAAGAGAAAGGATCCCCCACCCGGTCAGACATATCCGCACAGTAACCGACAGGAGTCCCGTAACCACTTTGTTGATACACGAAACGTCTGTCCCTTATTTTATAAAATCAAACACTTCAATCCTTTGTAGCTACAATTTTAAAGATTCCATTTTACTCGAATCCTCCCCAAGAAACAGAACTTTTTCCAAGATACGTCCATATTTTATATTTTTCTTGAAAAATTTGGTACACATTTTTTGCAGAATTCAAAAAATGCACTACATTTGCATCCGCAATCAAGCAACACGGGCGCTTAGCTCAGCTGGTTCAGAGCATCTGGTTTACACCCAGAGGGTCGGGGGTTCGAATCCCTCAGCGCCCACAAAAGAGGTTCAAAAAGGGCCTCTTTTTTTTATTTCACCTAATTCAAAATTATTGGGAAATGGGGGCTCACGTGAAAAATTAGGTGGAGTTCGTTTTCTTCTTGTTTTGAATTTCATTCTTTTCATGCAAAAATCTTAGCGACTCTAAAGAGAAAAAATTTAATGTCAAGCACGCCCCTGAATTGAGCCCTGAAGTCTTTGAGCTTGGCGTTGAATGCCTCGGCGGAAGCGTTTGTACTCCTGTTGTTGAAAAAGTTCAATATCCTGGTCGAGTGTGCGAACACGGAAGCGGCAACGGAATTGAAAGAATGAAAGCCAGCCTCGTTGACTTGATTGTACCACAAGGCGAGTTTGAGCCTGGCTCCCGCCACCGACTTGCACGAGGAATAGATTCTTCTCAACCTCTGTACCAGGGCGAACGACTTTTGGATGTCGGGATACAACTCGAAAAGCACGGAAGCCCTCTTTCTTTGTTTCACGTTCCAGGCCGCCGGGGCTTTAAACAATAACAACCTGGAACGGAACAGTATCTCTTTCCTGGTTTCCCCGTTACGGAATTTTCTCGCCCTGTACTTCCTTCCCTCCAGCCGGGCGTTTTCCATCTCGTTGGTTTCCTCGTTAATCGCCTCCCAGCGGTGCTCGATCCTTAACTCTTGCAAGGCGTCACGGGCAAGCTTCTGCACGTGAAAGCGATCGATAACCTGTTCCGCGTTGGGAAAGCATTCCCGGGCGATAGCCTGCATGGTGCTGGACATGTCAAGAGTAATCTCCAGCAACCGGTGGCGGGCTTGACGGGGGAGCTTCCTCAAGATACTGGATACCTCCACGGCCTTTACACCCTCGATGATGGCAACGAGGGTTCCCTTGCCGCCGTGACCGTCCTTGTTGGTAACGATCGTGTATAACTCGCCACGAGAAAGGGAGCTCTCGTCGATACTCAAGCGAGGGCCCAGGTTCCCCGGGAAGAGCAACCACTTGTCCCCGTGAGAGCGTGCTTCCCACGACGAGTAATCGCTTAAATGTTTCTTGTATTGCTGTACCAGTAAGTCCCCGTTGACGTGATAGAACTTCTCGAGGCTCTTGCCGCTGATCCGGTAATTATCCAAGTATACCTTTTAAAAAAGACGCGAACTCCCGGGAGTAACGCGTGCCATCTGCTGCCAGGGAAAACTTGTTGCTAACCACATCTCCCGATGGAAGTTGCCATTTACGACGACGAACGTGAAGGTAAACGGCCCGACCACGTAACGGGAAATCCTGGATAGAAGTCGGGACCGCGAAATCCTTGGATAAAACACCCTGACCGCTATACTCGGCAGGGGGAATATTTTTCTCGTCAAGGTATATATCAATTCGAGCACTGGTTGTGCACACCTTCACTACCTCGAAACAAGCGAGGACATCACGGGGTAAAATTAAATCTAGAAGTTCTTTCATCACGTCATAAGTATTAAACACGCGAAGATTACACATTGAGCTCTGATCCACCTTATTTTTCACGTGAGCCGGGAAATGGAAATGGGCTGATGTGAGACATGGTGGAGAATCTTTGATAGTGGATTCTCGAATGTGTTATCTTCGCACATTTACTATATACAAAAATTCGCTACACCATTCCAATAAGGAATGGAAATAGCGAATTTCAAAGCACACTCTTATTAATATTTCGATTTGATCACCAAATCTATACGCTACACCATAGCAACAGTGGAATAGATTACTTATACCATCACAAACCTTTCAACGACTTAAGAATCTTCACAAACTCCGGATCCGAAGGGAGAGGCATATTCATATTCACAATTTTTCCCTCTTTATCCAACAATATATAACGAGGAATCGTGGACACTTGATAACGGTGCATAAAGGAAATCCATTTTCTATCCATTATTAACTGAATTCCTTTCAATTTATTTTGATCTAAAAATTTGATCCATTCTTCTTTAACTCCATCGGTCGCAATTCCAACAAAAACAATATTCTTATTTTTGAACTTCTCTTGAATTTTCTCTAAAAAAGGAATCTCTTTCTTACAAGGAGAACAATAGGTAGCCCAAACATCAATAAGAACATACTTCCCTCTAAAATCTTTCAAGGAATATACTTTCCCATCCCGGTTTTCATACTGGAAATCCGGGGACGGATCTCCTACTTTTATCTCTTTCTCGTTATCAGCAAATGCAACCATCGAAAACAGGGTGCAAATACAAGCTATTAAAAAATTCAACTTCATAACTATTTATTTTACTCGACCATATTCATCAATTTCAATATCATAAAAACCTGAAGATTTAAAATCTCCCAACAGATACTTCGCAAAATGTGAACGCAATTTTTGTTCAAAATACCAAGCAGACACCCCATCATAGGTATGGCGTCCTTGCGGTAAATATACAAATTCAACATCCTTTCCACAATTAATGAGAGCATCCACCATACGAATGGTTTGGGCGGGATGTACGTTCCCGTCAGCACCACCGACAATGAGCATCAAATGTCCTTTCAGATTTCTAGCCAATTCCATATTGGTAGGCAAATTTGTTGAATAAACAGCCTTTTCACGAGTCACCAAAGAATCTCGTCCATCTTTAGCTTTAAGCGTATCCCGAACCATCTTTATGTCTTTATTTATCGCATAATGATTCTCAACAAAGAACTGCGTGTAAATATTGTTATCATGATTTCCAGCGGAAGACACACACGCTTTATAAAAATCAGGATAAGTACAAATAGCCGCAGTTGACATCATCCCACCACCGGAGTGCCCGTATATACCAACCCGATTCCCATCAATAAACGAATAACGAGCAATCAATTGTTCCAAACCACATTTATCATCCGCCAACGCATGATCCCGAATGTTATTGTAACCGTAAGTATGATAATCTCTACCGCGAAACGGAAGTCCTCCCCGATGATTAAAAGCAACAACGATGAAACCTACTTGAGCTAAAGCCTCATTGGTTGAACCGACCTCGAAAGTTAACGGCACGTTATCCGTCTGGGGACCGGGATACACGCAAGAGATAACTGGATACCGCTTAGTTGAATCAAAATCAAAAGGTTTCCACATAACACCATACAAATCAGTTTTACCGTCAGCAGCCTTTACTGAAAAAGTTTCAGGTATTTTCCAACCTTTTTTATACATACTATCCAAATTCAAGCCTCCTAACCTCACAACCAAATCACCTTTACGAGTATCTCTCACTACAAATTGACAAGGAAGATCCGGACGAGAATAAGCATCTATGATATATTTTTTACTCGGGGAAAATATCACGTTATGTGTAGCCTCTTCCGGGGTTAACAAAACCACTTTTCCTTTTCCATCAATGTTCGCCTTACAAATTTTCGCGTAACTCGGGTTTTCTCCCGGAGTAATTCCATAAGCCTGAAAATAAATCGTCCTATTTTTCTCATCAATCTCCACGGCTTTCCCCGCAGTCCAATTCCCTGAAGTAATAACATTTTTCAAATTCCCATCTCCATCGTAGTGATAGAAATGCCCATACCCAGTACGTTCTGACCACCAAATAATATCTTTATAATCATTCAAAAAATAAATGGAAGACAATTCTACTCCAATATACGGCTCCCCCTCTTCGTGAATAATTACCTTCACGTCTCCCGTGCTTAAGTTTACCTCACACACATCCAACATTTTTCCAAGCCTAGCCCGACGCTCCAAATAAAGTTTGTTGGCTTTTGTATCCGAATGAAGAATTCTAAGTTCTTGATCCTGCCATTTATCTATTTTCACGTTTTTACGGGTTTTTGTCTCGGTATCATATACTGTAATTTCCGTGTACGGTACAACGGAGTCACCCACCAATATTGTCGGAGAATTAAAGGCTAAAGGACGTCCTTTAAGATAATTCATATTAGAAATCTCTCCTAGATTACGCAAATCCTGGCGGAACAAACAGAAATTTTTAGAATCATCAAACCAAAGCGGAGCCAATGGCACCTCATCAGTTGTCTCCCACCCCTCGGTATGACTAAACCCCGGAATCCCGTCAAATGTCAATTGAGTCACGGTCGAATCTTTCAAATCCTGAATGTAAGCATTGTGTTCTTTTCCAAAAACTCGATACCTTCCATCAGGAGAAACACCAGAATCGTAATGCATCAATCTTGGCATTTCATTAACATCCTTCTTGTCTCTCTTCGTGTAAGTCAACTTTCGAGTCTTCCTATTGTATTCGAAAATAACATCCCCATCCAACCAATTAAGCGTTTCTCCTCCTTTATTGAAATTAATTTTCCAAAAACCAAGACGCTTAGGATCATATTTTCTCCCAGTTGCTTTCTCCATCTCTCTAGCCATATACGCGGGATCTAAAAATTCTTCCACTTTTTTCGCTTTCAAATCCACGTAGTAGTATTTTTCTCCATCTTCTAACAACTCCCTAAACCAAAAGTCATCACTACCTTCCGTAAAAAACGGAGTTACCTTATCATATTTATAAGGGAGCAAATACGATTTCACTTCCTCTGCTCGCTCGTAATTCGCTTGTTGAGCGAATAAATTGACGAATAAGCCAAAAAAGAACAATGAAACGAGTAATTTTTTCATAAAACAATAAATTATTTTTTTAATACTTTCTCTACAATTTTCCGCAATGGTTCTACCTGATTACTTGTGGCAAGAATTTGATTATTTTCATCTACAAGTACAAGAAAAGGAATTCCATTAGTAATATTGTATAATTGATTCAAAGGATTGCCTGGCTTAAAACCATCCAGTTTAGACCCTTGTATCCAAGACATTTTTTCTTCTCCAATTGCTTTTACCCACGCATCCTTATTTTCATCCATTGAAATTCCCACGATTTCAAACCCCTGGGAATGGAATTCTTCATACAATTTTATCAGTTGCGGAGTTAAAGCTCTACAAGGAGCACACCATGAAGCCCAGAAATCAATAATTTTCAATTTTGCCTTTACCGAATACATCGTGAAAGACTTCCCCTCGGGGGTTTGAACGGTGAAATCTGGAGCAACTTGACCTACCGATAAAGATTCCATTTTCTGAATTTGTTCACGAACCTGTTTACCTAAAGCTGTCGCCTGTAACTCTTCTGACAACAAGTTAAATCTACGCTGCAATTCATCAAGTGAAAGTCTGCTGGCATCTACGGCCAAATGATTCAAAGCAAAATAAGAATTCGCATGTTGTTCTAAGAATGTCTGCTTCCGACTCTCAGCATCACGTTGCACCGAATCCAAGAAATTATTCAAACGCAAAAAGCGTTCACTTTCCGGTTCCCGAACCGCCTCGATGTATTCATCGCGTATACCGTCAATCACTTTCGACAAAGCAATATCTATTGCCGAATATTCATTCACAATAAACAAACAGACATATTAAAGATGAAAATAAAATCCAAATAAATACAAGCAAATAGGCTTTATATCAGTTATTTATAAGATAGTTGTTTCTTTCAGTTGTTTTCACTATTTTCTGTTAATTGGTTCTTTTTGGGTACATTTTTGTTTCTTGTTTGTTTCTTGATTTCAGTTTTAATTCGTACATTTGCATACGAAAAATAACGAATGAAAGAATACGATTATGCCACGAATAAAGAAGCCTAAAAAAGTAAAAGAACCAATCCGTCTTCGGATGAAGGATTTGTCCGATGGCAGCAAAAGTCTGTATCTGGATATATACCGCAACGGCAAACGGACATACGAGTACCTGAAGCTGTATCTTATTCCGGGAACGGACAGCAATACCCGTCGGCAAAATGAAATAACAATGGCTGCCGCAAATGCCATCAAGTCGAAACGTATTATCGAGCTGACCAGTGGTGAAGCCGGTATCGTGAACCATACGGATAAGATTTATCTGCTGGACTGGATGCAAACCTATCTGGAGTACCAAGAGAAACGCGACAAGAAGGGCATCGGTCAAATCAAAGCCGTTACCCATATCCTGAAAGAATATGCAGGGGAAAGATTTATATTGGATCGGGTTGACCTCGCTTTTTGCCAAGGCTATATCGACTACATGCTGACAACCTTCCGCCCTAAAGGAAAGCCGATAGCAGCTTCTACACGCAACACCTATTATCAGATATTCAATGGCGCCCTGAATGCTGCCGTTCGGGCTAAACGGTTGTTGAGAAATCCGTTTAACGAGATGGAAAAGTCGGAGAAGCCCAAAATGCCGGAAAGCGTGCGGTCCTATATGACCATCGAAGAGGTACGGGCATTGATTGCCACTCCGATGCAGGAAGGGAGGGTAAAAAATGCCTATCTGTTCTCCTGCTTCTGCGGACTGCGTATCAGCGATATTGTCGGCCTGAAATGGAAGAATGTCTTTGTCGATAACGGCCAATACCGTCTGGCGGTAGCTATGCAGAAGACCAAAGAACCGATTTACCTGCCACTCTCCAACGAGGCGTTGAAATGGATGCCGGAGCGTGAGGACAAGGCTGCAGACGATCCTGTGTTCAACCTGCCTTCAAATATCAATCAGTATCTCAGACCGTGGGCCGAAGCGGCCGGAATCACCAAGCGTTTTACTTTTCACACCGCCCGGCATACATTCGCGACCATGATGCTGACGCTCGGTGCGGATCTCTATACCGTATCGAAGCTGCTTGGCCATACCTCCGTGAGAATGACACAAGTGTACGCCAAAATCATCAACCAGAAAAAAGACGAAGCAGTCAATTTGGTTAACGGCCTATTCGACTGATGTAGTCATACATGTCAAATTCAATTTAAGGTAAATATTTCCGGCTTTTCTCCGATATTTCAAATGGTCGAAGTAATGCCACTATTATAATAAGTATAAACCCATAAAAAACAATTCGACATGAAAGGACAAAACAACAGGTCCTCTCTTTTTTTGAAGGGAGACCACATCTGCACCACTTCGCTACGGAACAGGATGTAGCGGAAGAATTTTACGAGTTGCTCTCCGAAGCAAGGGAGCTTTATCTTCAAGACGTCATGACAGGCGGCAAACGATATGGCCGCTACGTGGATGACTTTATAAACAGCCACCGGTACATCGACTGCAACAGTGCGGTTTGCAGGAATTACCATGAAATGAACATTCATATCATCAGAGGGCTGTTGCTCGATTGTACAAGTCTCGTCAAAAGCCTCTTTACCGCAGAAACATTTTCTTTCGAGGAGTGCATGGCCTTGAAACAAAAGTACGACATTGCCGGAGTATGGTTCGACTCTTCACGTATAGAAGATTCCAGAAACGCTCCACCTCTCTCCTTTGGTTGCAATTTTTCCCGTGAACAGATGACAGGTATTGTGGCTTGCGCCAACGCTTATCATCTGTTTTGCGTTTCCACTCTCCGCATCGAGGACATGGAAGCGCTTTTTGCCTGCAAGGAGAATTTCTGTATACGTGTGAACAATATCCGCCATGTGGCGGTTCTGTTCGATGCGTTGCTCGAAAACACCTTTATCCTACCTCACTGGCAGTCGGTTCTCGACAAGGGGCGGTTCCTGTTGTCCAAAGACGGCACAAGATATGTTACCGCTTCAAGCCTCTCGTCTGCCCTCTCTGCGGCGAGGAACAACATTACATCGGCAAACCTCGGCATACGAAAAGCCATCAGTCGGCTGAAAATATGACACGAAGTGCCAAAAAGCCAAGTATGTGAAAGATAAAACAGTGATAGTTGCCGTGATACGTGCATAGTATCATGCCGGAATTTCCGGCTGTCCGGTTCACATCACATAACTTTGACCTCCGTTAGCGCGCTGCATAACGGAGGTAACTCTCCATTGTCTAATTTTAACATGTATTTTATGCAAAACAGAACAACATTCATGGAGCGGTTAAGCGAACGGCTGACCGCCATAGAAGCGGTTCTCAAGAAGTTGGAACCGGTGGAAGGTCTGTTGGAGCGTGTGGCTTTACTGGAAAATACCATTTACACGACCAAGAAAGTCTTCACTTTTCAAGAGGCGTGCATGTATATCGGCGTGTCCGAAAGTATGTTGTACAAACTCACATCGAACAAGGAAATCCCGCACTACAAACCTCGCGGCAAGATGCTTTACTTCGCGAAGGAAGAGCTGGACGCATGGCTCTTGCAAAACTACGAACCTACGGTGGACGATGCCATGCGTATGGCGACGGAAGTATCCGCAACCCAACCGTTCTTTAACCAGAAGCGCTATGGAAAACGAAAAAAGAACTGACCGTAACTCGTGGGCGGAACTGGACGAGAATCGCCTGTCGGATATTCTCACGGCATCGCAGATAAAGGCCACGGACACCTACGTGACTCCGCCCCAGATTATATGGATCGACAACTCCACCATAGCGACGCTCGGCAATTTTAGCGCTTCGACGGGTAAGGCGAAGGCGAAAAAGACGTTTAATGTCTCTGCTATTGTCGCTGCGTCACTGGCGGGCCGGCAGGTTTTGAACTACCGGGCGCATCTGCCCGAAGGCAAGCGCAGGATCTTGTACGTGGACACCGAACAGAGCCGTTTCCATTGCCATAACGTGTTGGAACGTATTCTCCGCCTGGCGGGACTGCCCACCACAACCGACAACGAGAATCTCGATTTCATTTGCCTGCGGGAATACACGCCGGCCGTGCGTATTGAGGTCATCGACTACGCTCTGCGACAGAACAAAGGGTACGGGCTGGTCATCATTGACGGCATCCGCGACCTGATGCTCGACATCAACAGCACCAGCGAATCGGTGGAGGTTATCAACAAGATGATGGAATGGTCGTCGAAATACGACCTGCATATCCATTGTGTGCTGCACCTGAATAAAGGCGACAACAATGTGCGCGGGCATATCGGCACGGAAATGAGCAATAAGGCGGAAACGGTGCTGGTCATCACCAAGAGTGCGGAGAATCCCGTTATCAGTGAAGTTCATGCGCTGCATATCCGCGAGAAGGAGTTCAAACCGTTTGCTTTTTCCGTTGATGACGAAGGATTGCCGGTCATGGTGGATAACTATTCGTTTGATGGCAGCGTGAGACCGAAGGCCCGGAGCAGCTTCATGGATTTGTCCATCGAGCAGCACCGGGAGGCGCTTTCCGCCGCTTTCGGGGACAGGCCCATCAAAGGTTTCGAGAACGTACTGCAGGCTCTCATGGCTTCCTATGAGGCTATCGGGTTCAAACGGGGACGCAGCGTCATGATAAAACTGCTGCAGTACCTGACGGAAAACCTGAAGCTGATCGTCAAACGGGACAAGCTCTTTTATTACGATGTGACCCCGACCGAAGCCTTGCTTTTCGACGAAGAATGCGAGGACGCAGAAGGTGAAAAATAATTTAGTTTACTTTGGTCCGGGTATATATAGGAGAAAAACCAAAGTAAACCGTTTTTTGAAAACAAGTGAAAAGAAAATGACATGACCATAGCGGAAGCAAAACAACTGCGTATCGTGGACTATCTTGCCAGTCTCGGCTACCACCCCCAGAGTGTAACATCGAAACAATACTGGTATTTGTCGCCGCTACGCAATGAGCGTACCCCGTCGTTCAAGGTCAATGACCGGCTCAACGAATGGTATGACTTTGGCGCAGCGACGGGCGGAGACCTTGTGGAACTGGGCAAACACCTTTACCAGACGGACAGCGTGAGCGAAGTGCTTGCCTATATAGGGAAGCACGAGAACGCTATCCCGATACAAAGGGTGCGGATTCCGGGGACAACGCCCCGACCCGTCGAAGCCGACATGAAGGACGTGCTCGTCGTACCGTTGCAGCACCATGCGCTGCTCTCGTACCTTCATTCCCGTGGAATCGACGGAGACATCGGCCGCATGTTCTGCCGGGAGGTCCATTATGAATTGCGGCAACGGCGCTACTTCGCCCTTGCCTTCGGTAACGTGGCGGGCGGGTACGAGGTTCGCAATCCTTATTATAAGGGCTGTATCCGGTGTAAGGACATCTCTGTCATCAGGCATTCTCATAGTGAAGCACAGAACCGGGTTTGCGTGTTCGAAGGCTTCATGGATTTTCTCTCTTACCTGACGCTGAAACAGACGGGTGATGATACGGTCTGCATCGGCGCACCTTGCGATTACCTCGTGATGAACTCGGTGAACAACCTGAAAAAGGCTTTGGAACACTTGCAGGTGTACGAGGAAATACACTGTTATCTCGACAATGATCTCGCCGGACAGAAAACGGAAGAGACCATCGCCGGCATGTACGGCAAGCGGGTGCACAACGAAGCACTCCGTTATCACGAGTACAAGGACCTGAACGATTACCTGCGCGGAAAGAAACGGTAAGGCATTATCGTTACCCCTCCCTTGAAAGCTCTCCTCCCGGAGGGCTTTTTTTATGCCCGTTTTTCCCGGTACATTCGCCTTAAAGTATGAAATTAAAGTTCAATTTATATGTTTCATACTTATTTCTACGTAATAAAATATTGTTTGATATAAAGAGTTTTCATTATATCAAATATAATACTTTTCTTTGCTTTTGTACTTTCAAAGTTCAATTAAAGTTTAATTTCATACTTAAAACAGATGAGTTCATACTTTATATTCGCCCTTGTACTGACGGTGCTGTACATCGTCTATTACGCGGTCAATATTACCCGTGACCTGTATGGAAAGAAGGGAACGGAGAAGACCGACGAAGAAGTTTTCGACCTCGGTCCGATGGATGCCACGGAAGAGAGTGTCGAGGTTTCGGAGAACGAGACCGGGTTTAGTATCGGAAATGAGACATGCGACACGGAAGCCGTAGCTGCCCCGCCTGCGGTACAAGACGGCGATACAGGGAAAAAGGAGGCAGCCGCGAAAGAGCGGCTTGAAAGGCTGAAGGCCAAGGCGGAGGCGCAGATGGAAGAGATCGCTCCCTACCTGTCCGACGGCTTTACCGACGAAGAGATGTATAAGGCGTTGATTTCCAAAGGACGCTTGGACAACCGTCCCTGCCTGAAATGGAGACCGGTCAAAGATAAGCTGTAAGATGTCGAAAACGAAAAAGATACTATGTGCGCTTTGTTCCATCATCCCCTGTTCAGCTCTGGCGAAAAGCGGCAGCGTGAATTACAGTTGGGGTGCGGATGCGCTGGCGACGATGCACGACTACGTGGTAACAATGATGTTTTACGTCCAAGCTCTCTGTTGTGCCATCGCCGGGATTTGTGTGATTGTGTCCGGATTCCAGATTTACGTAAAGATGAACACGGGCGAGGACGGCATTACCAAGTCCGTCGTAACGCTTGTGGGCGCGTGCCTGTTCCTGATCGGTGCGTTCCTCGTCTTTCCTGCCTTTTTCGGCTATCGCATATAGAAACGGGAGGCAGGAATCAAGTACCGCCATAACGATTCGAAAGAACTGCAATACTTACCCTAAAATAAATAATCATGTTTCAAAAAACAAAAAGACAAATGAAAAAAATGTTTTCTGCTAAAAAAGTACAGATGCTCACACTGATGTTGCTGTGTGGCACGACGGCCGTCATGGCCCAGAACTCCGCAGGCGATTATTCCGCCGGTACGACTGCACTGG
>ERZ827450.439-NODE-439-length-56119-cov-4.725011_pt1 | contig 56119 bp, 50 predicted proteins | sample MGYA00519773_ERZ827450 | MGnify/ENA primary metagenome ERZ827450 (study PRJEB31778, sample SAMEA3449306) | human gut metagenome | biome: human gut; feature: human-associated habitat; material: faeces | place: United Kingdom | collected 2010/2012 ...
TATTTGTTGCATTAATCGTATTTATTTCTATATACGTTATAGATATAAATACTCCACCAAAATAATATCATTGTTTTCACACCAGTGCAATAGTTTTTCTTTAACTTTTTCAATTTGTCGTTTTTGGTTGAATTTTGTCGTGTTGCAAATTTTATATTTTGTAAAAAAATTTCTTAAAGTAACATTTTCATTTATACATAAAAAATCCTCAGGCTTTCAATTTTCTTGAAATCTGAGGATTTATTTAAACTTTATTATATTTTTGGTTGCTTATGCTATAATTTTTCCTGATTATTCTAATTCCATTTTTCCATCTGCATCTACATATGCATATGTTTTTTGTGTACTTTCTAGTATTTCTTCTCTTTCTCTTTCTTTTATTATGTTAGAGATTCTTAGCTGTGGAGCTTCTATTGAAGATGCTGCTATTATTGCTTCTTTGTTGCCTTTTGCACCGGCGTGCGCAAGGCCTCTTAAATCCCCTAAAACTATTATGTTTTCTCCTGCTATTACTTCTGCTCCATCGTTTACGTCTCCTAGTATTACTAGACTTCCTTCAAATTCTACTTTTTGTCCAGACCTTACTGAGCCTCTATGAAATTTTGTTTCTGATGTTGCTATTTCTTTGCAATATGTTTTTGTAATTCCGTGTAGTCCTAATGTTCTTGGGCTATCGAATTTTATTTTTACATCGAGGTGCTTTTTTATTAATTCTTGTATTTCGTCTATTTCTCTATTTTTTAGTACTTTTCCTGTTATTACTATTGGCGTTTTTTCACTCTGATATAATTTTTTTAACTCTGGTATTTTCTTTCTTAGTGAGTACATTATATCTTCTTGTGAAAAATCTTCATTTATTTTTATTACTATGTCGTCTTTTTTTAGATTTATTGTTATGCAACTTTTCATATTTACATCCTCTTTTATATTAGTATTTGCACTTTCTATTTTAGCTTTATCAGATGTTCATTTTTAGTTTATTATTTGTACTGTTGGTATTGCTGTTGTGTTTTCTGTAACTTGATTTGTGTTCATTCCAAAGTATTGGGCTATTATATCTCTTGCAACTTCTGCTGTGTAGCTTCCGTGACCACCGTTTCTAACGAATACTACTATTGCAATTTCTGGGTCATCGAATGGTGCAAACCCAACAAACCATGCGTTTGTTTTGCCTTGTACACCTGTTTGAGCAGAACCAGTTTTTCCTCCTACTTCTATGTTAAAGTTTCTGAAAGTTGAATATGCTGTTCCTCCAGATTCACTTGTAACTCCTCTCATTCCTTCTAGTATGGCTTCTATGTTTTCTTCTTTGAAGTTCATTTCTTCTACATTTTCTTGTTGTAAACCTAGCTTCTCGTTTACATATGATTCGTATTCATCTCTCGAAACTTCACTTCCGTCTGGATTTATTATAGATTTTACTATTGTAACATCTAAGTTTTTGCCTCTATTTGCTATCATTGCAACATATTTTGCCATTTGTAATGGAGTAAATGTGTTGTAACTCTGACCTATTGCAGCAGAAATTGTTTCTCCTGGATTCCATACTCTGTTTTCTTGTTTTGCAATTTCGTTACTTGCAAGTACACCATCTATTTCTCCTTTAAGCTCTATTCCTGTCTTGTGTCCTAACCCTAAATAATATGAGTATTTTGCAAGATTATCTATTCCGAGTCTATCTCCTAAATCGTAGAAGAAGTAGTTACACGAGTGTTCTATTGCCTGCGATACATTTAAATATCCATGTCCATATCTATTCCAGCATTTCCAAGAGCTGTTATATTTTCTGAATACTCCTGTATCATTTATTTTTGTTTTTGGGGTAATTGTACCTGTTTCGAGCCCTGCAAGTGCTGTTACCATTTTATAAGTAGAACCCGGAGAATACATTGCAGATATTGCCTTGTTTTCCAATGGTTTTGTATCTCCGTTTATATAGTAATTCCATGTATTTGTGTCTATTCCATTTACGAAGGCCGATGGATTGTAGTCTGGATAACTTGCCATCGCGATTACTTCCCCTGTTTTTACATTTAAAACAACCGCTGCACCAGCATCTGCTGGGTTATTTTCTTGCGAGAAGCCATGGTTTGCAATTTTATTTATGTTGTCTGCCAGTGCCTGTTCTGTTACAGCTTGTAATTTAGAATCTATTGTTAATATTACATCAGAACCAGAAACAGCCTCTTTTGATACATATTCGTCTGTTATTGTACCATCAACGTTCATGTCTATTTGCTTTACGCCATCTGTTCCCTTTAAGTATTTTTCAAATACATATTCAATTCCAGATTTTCCTATGATATCGTTCTGATTATATATGTCTTCATTCCCTTCAAGCTCACTACTTTCTATTCTACCAATTCTCCCTAATATATGAGAAGCCGTTGTTTTTAGTGGATAGACTCTTACTGGAGTTTCAACAACCTCTACACCAGAAAATTCGGCATTTCTCTCTTTTATCTGTTCTAAACTTTGTCTGCTTATATTGCTTGCTATTTCTATAGATTTTGTACTACTATAACCTTTATATGATATTTCATATCTTATTGCCAATATTTTTCTTATGTCTTCTACATTGTCAGATGTAATATCATATTTATTTTTAAAATAGTTAAAGGCTTCTTCAGCTGTTGCATCTTCATCTATGTTATTTGCTTTTTTCCACTTTTTCTGACTCTCTTCTTCTTCCAGTTTAAACCTGTATGGATTAACATCTATAAGAAAGTTATCCACATATGAGTCACTGTTTGTGGATAATATATTTAACAATTTCAATATTGTTGTGTTTAAAGTCTCGTTGTTAACCTTTGTTTTATATAAAACTATTGAATACTGGGCATCAACTGATGCAAGCATTGTTCCAGAACTATCTTTAATACTTCCTCTATCTGCCTTTAGTACACTTTCCCTTGTAAGCTTTGTGTTTGAAGTTTCCCTATACTCTTCTCCATGCACAATTTGAAGATTAAATAATTGAGCAAGTAGCACAATTCCAACTATATATACTAATATTGTTAATATATTATATCTAATTCTATCATTTTTAGCTTTTTCTTTTCCCAATTAATCACCTTCTTACAAATAAAACTAAATTTTAGTATTTCTATTTTTTAAATTTACTGTGTAATAATTTATCCATTAGAAAACTTTGCACAATATTATTAATAATTTAAAAATATCTTGTTAAAATAAACTTATCATCAAATAAATTTTCTACATAATATCCAGCTTTTTTTATTAATGGATATATTATTATTGTTATTAATGTGTTAAACACAAGCTCAACAAGAAGTATTTTTGAAAATGCTAATATTTCAATTGTTCCTTCTGTTCTAAGCATTGTAAAAATATATAAAACTGTTTCATAGATTGCCGTTGTAATTATAACCATTAGTGTTACTATAAAACGACTATCTTTTGAAAAATTTTTACTCAATATCTCGCCAATTAGCCCGATTGCACCTAGTGCAAAAGCAGATATTCCAACGGTTTTGCCTAGTATTATATCTAAATATAGCCCAAATGCAAAACCGAATACTACTCCTAATTTTCTTTTCATGAACAAGCCCATAAATAGTACAAGAATTACGTATAGATTAGGCATTATACCAGCTATGTTGAACCAAGTAAAAAAATTTGCTTGCAAAAAATATATTAGAAAAAATATTAATATTAAACATAGTATTGTAATTGTTTTTTTCATCGTTGTACGTTGAAAAATAATTACAATTTTAGCTACGTCAAATTTCATTCAAAACGCGGTTACATACAACAAGTATGCGCCCTTACCTTTTGAATTCATTTTCCTTGCCAAAATTTAATCCTTTTCCAACTCAGCTCCTTTCATAAAAATGCTTATCCTATTTAATAATTACTAAAACCGTTTCCAACTTATCAAAATTAACGGCAGGTTCTACTAAAATATATCTGTTAGTTAAATTTTTTGTTTCTATTATTTGTTTTACGGTTCCTATTGTAATTCCCTTTGGGTATATTCCACCTAACCCAGAGGTTTCAACCTTGTCACCCTCTAGTAATGCCGCAGAAGTTGGTATATATGTTCCTTTTAGCATGTTTGAATTTTCTAGATTTCCTTTTATTATAACAGAATCTCTTGCAGTTCCAACTACGCTACTTACCGCACTAGATGTATCTAATAAAGTTTGTACCTTTGCAGTTGTATCTGTAACAGAAATTATATGTCCGACTAATCCTGCATCGGCAATTACTGGCATTCCAACATCTACACCATCATTTTTACCAATGTTTATTACTATTATGTTGCTGTAATTGCTTGTATTTTTATTAATTACATAGCCTGGAATAGTTGTGTATTCTGTATATTTATCCTTTAAATTTACATATTCTTTTAATGTTTCATTTTCAGACTTTATTACTTCTAATTCTCTTAAAGATTTTTCAAGTTCACTGTTACGCTCTTTTAAGGTTTTATTTTCTTCTTTTATAGTTGCAAGGTCTGAGAAAAATGTGCTGTTCCCACTAAATTTATTCTTTATGTAAGTAATTCCATTTTGAACTGGCATTACAAAAGAACTTAATGCTCCACCTATATGTGAAAAATCTTCAATTTTTATGTTTGAAATAATTACAATTACAACTAAAACTATAATAGTAATAATTACTCCTATTATGCCGGTTTTCTTGTTCCTATACATTTATAGTTAATGCCTCCTTCTGATATATTGAAAAATAATTACAATTTTGGCTATAGTTTATCTTCTTCTATTCCTAATTAACGCCGTTCTAAGCTTGTCCATATCTTCTATTGTTTTACCAGTTCCATTTGCTACACAATCAAGTGGTCTATCTGCTACATAAACTGGAATTTCTATTTTTTGAGAAATTAATGTATCTATTCCTTTTATTAAAGCTCCTCCACCTGTTAACACTATTCCACGCTCTATTATGTCTGATGCTAGCTCTGGTGGTGTTTTTTCAAGGGTTGCTTTAACTAAATCTATAATTTTTTCTATAGAAGGAGCCATTGCCTCTTGAACTTGCTCTGATGTTACAATTTTGTTTTCTGGTAATCCTGTTGTAAGTTCTCTACCTCTTATTTCCATAGATTTTTGTGTTACTAGCGTAATTGCACAACCAAGTTCGAGCTTAACTTGCTCTGCTGTTGTACTTCCTACTGCTAGATTTAAATTATTTTTTATATAATTAATAATCTCATCATCCATGGTATCACCTGCAACTCTTATAGAATCGCTTACAACTATTCCACCTAGAGATATTACGGCGACTTCAGTTGTTCCTCCGCCTATATCTACTACCATATTTCCCGTTGGTTCTGCCACGTCTATTCCTGCACCGATTGCTGCCGCCATAGGCTCTTCTATTAAGTACACTTCTCTTGCTCCTGCTTGAGTTACAGCTTCTTCAACGGCTCTTTCTTCAACCTCGGTAATTCCAGATGGAACTCCTACTACAACTCTAGGTCTACCAGCATTATATCTTTTACAAACTTTTGTAATTACATTTTTAATCATCATCTGTGCTGCAGTAAAATCCGCAATAACACCGTCTTTCATTGGTCTTACTGCCCTAATTTGTTCTGGAGTTCTGCCAAGCATCTCCTTTGCTTCATGGCCCGTTGCGACAATTTGGTTATTTTGTCTATTTATTGCCACAACAGAAGGCTCGTTTAGAACTATTCCTTTTCCTTTTATTGTTAGCAAAATGTTAGATGTTCCTAAATCCATCCCTATGTCTTTCGATACAAATGTAAAAAAATTCATTGTTTACCTCAATCCTCCTATTGAAAATACGCTTGTGTATCTTTCGTTTCCAATTACAATGTGGTCTAATAGCTCTATGCCTAATAATGTAGCTGCATTATATAATCTTTTGGTTGTTTCTATATCTTCTTTGCTCGGCGTTGGGTCTCCACTCGGATGATTATGTACCAAAATAATCTTCGGTGCTCCCATCTTTATTGGTTCTGCTAATATATCCTTTGGCTCTATTATTGCTGAATTTGTGCCACCATATGACACATCTATAATCTTAATTAGCACATTTTTTGTATTTAAAACTAGTACTTTTACTTTTTCTCTTTTTTCGTATTTCATCTCATTCATTAACAAATTTGCCACTGATGCTGATGACCTTATTTGCACTTTGTTAGCATTTAGTGGTTTTGAAATTCTTTTTGCCATTTCGCATACAGCTTTAATCTGAATTGCCTTAACAATTCCTATTCCTTTAATTTTTGTTAGCTCTTCTAGTGAAATATCTTGCAAAAACTGAATATTTTCTTTATTTTTATTTTCTATTGATAAAATTTCTTGTGCGAGTTGTACTGATGTTTTTTCTTTTGTTCCTGTTTTTATTATTATTGCTAATAATTCTGAATTTGATAAATTTTCAATTCCATACATTTGTGCTTTTTCATATGGTCTTTCTGTTGATGGTAATTTTTTTATAGTCAATATAAATCCTTTCCACCACTATTTTTCTATAAAACTTATAATGCTTTTCTATATATGAAAATTGAAATTATTACGCCAATTATGCTTGCAATGTTTATTTTAAACATTAGTGCGAATGTTACTTTTGCTATTCCTAAGTCAAGTACAAGTGGTGAATTTGCAGATAGTCCAAATTCTTGACCGTATGATAGCCACCATAGGAAGTCAACCCCTGATGTAAGTTGCCCTATTAAACCTCCTATAACAAGTCCTGCTAAAATGAATAGTATGCATATCCATGTATTTTTGTTTTTCATGTTTTTATCCTCCGTTTTTTATTGCGAATTAGTTTTATGTAAAGTTCTATCTCCTACGGATACAACGTTTTTCTAATTCAATTTTACATTTTGTATTATATCTTGAAATCGAGTTTTTTTCAATACTAAAAGTTAAATATATTTTTTCATTTTCGTCAAATTTCGCTTTATTTTTTGCTTTTTATGTGGTATATTAAATATTACATTTATTAGATAACAGTAATATAATATATAAACACAATATTTCCATATTTTGTTCATTTAATTAGATATATTTTAGTAGTATAATATAAGTATATCTTAGGAGGTACTAAATGAAGTTTGAGAAAATTAATGATGATAAAATAAAAATAACATTAAGTAGTGCAGATTTAGAAGCAAATGACTTAGATTTACACTCTTTTATGTCAGACTCTAGTGAAACACAATCATTATTCTTATCTGTTCTAGATAAAGCAGAAAAAGATTATGGTTTTATTACAGATAATTATCAGCTAAAAGTTGAAACATATGCTTTAGATAATGGAACATTTATGCTTACAATTACAAGAAGCCGTTCAAAGAATGAGCCAGAAAGGAAAAAATTTAAGGTATCTAGAAAAGTTCCTAATATGTCTACAGCTTCTCTAATATATAGGTTCAATACATTCGAGGATTTTTGCAATTTTGCAGAGTTCTTATCCACATCTGAGCTTGAAAATGTGGACAAAATTTCAAAATCTTCATTGTTATACTCGTATAATGATTACTACTATTTAATCTTTAACGACGTAAACGTGAAATATCCTAATTTAAGGTCATTTTACTCTGCAATAACAGAGTTTGGTACATATATTGAATATTCTGATGCATTAGCTGCTAAATTGCATGAAACAGCAACACTTATAATAAAAAATCATGTAGTAAAAGTTGCAACAAAGTACTTTGTAAAGTAGAAAAAAACTTGGAGAATTTAACATTCTTCAAGTTTTTTATTATTTTAATATACGTAGTTTTGCGGATTTTGTGCTATTCCATTTACTCTTATTTCAAAGTGTAAATGGTTTCCTGTTGAGTTTCCTGTACTTCCTACTGTTGCTATTGCTTGTCCTTGTGAAACGTATTCTCCAACATTTACTAGCAATGATGTACAGTGTCCATAAACTGTTTGAACACCATTTCCATGCGACAACATTATATAATTACCATATCCTCCGCTGTACCCGTATTGTGATACTGTTACTGTTCCAGCAGCTGCTGCAACTATTTTTGTGCCTTTGCTTGCACCTATGTCTACACCTTTATGAGTTTTTCCCCATCTTGAGCCAAATCTTGATGTTAGTGTTCCAGAAAGTGGTCTTATTAAGCTTATTCCTAAATTAACTTTTGCCCCTGTGTTTACTGATGAAGGCGGAATTGCTGATCTACCTGTTGAAGCCACTCTTTTTACTACTACTTTTGGTTTTTCTTTGTACAAGCTTGCCACACAAGTTTCAACATCTGTGAATGTTGCTTCACTTGTATTATATTTTTCTAATATTGTTATTTTATCACTATTTGTACTCTCTTTATCTTTTAATTGTTTTACAATGTCCTCTGCATCTTCAAATTTAGATACATAATATTTTTCTTCGCCATCCTCTAGTATTGCATAATATCTATAATATGTAGTACCTTGTCCAACTATTTTATTATAAATTTCATCATCATTTGTCTGCACATCTTTTTTTAATAAGCATAATTTGTATTCTGGCATTGAATCAATTTGAATAAAAGCTAAATTTGCTCCATCACCTTTTTGGATTGCATCATTTATTTTTGCTTGTAGTTCACTCTTATTCTGTGTATATCCTATAAACTCTCCATTTAATGAAACTGAATATGTTGGTTTAAAAAAGTATACAATCATCATTCCAATTATTAGTGCTGACAGTAAAATTAGTACTGCAAGCTTTATAGAACGCCTGATATGCATAAAAGATTTTTTTAATACGTTTATGATAAACAACTCCTTCTTTATTATTATCAGACATATTCTATATTAAAATAGAGAAATTTTCAAGTACTTTTTTGAATTTAAATTAGGCAACGAAAAAAACACATCTCTGTCTGTTAGAGATGTGTTATAATTTTATTGCAATTCATTTTTTACTGTTAGTATTTCTGTTGGTGTTGCTGATTGTGCTGGTTTGTAATAGCCTTTTGTTTGTGCTACTTTGAATAGTTCGTATTGAAAGCTTTCATCATTATTTCTTATTTGTTGTATTGTTTGTCTTAATTGCATATTTTCTGCTTCTGATATTACTCCTTGATAAGTTTTTAGACCAGATTTTACGCCTTCTAGTATATCGTTTACCATTGTTTTCTCATCCATTTTCGTATCCTCCATAACTTAAATATTTAAAAATGACATTAGTTTTTGCTTTGTGTTTAAAGCATCTTGTGCTGATTTTGTGAATATTTGCTTTATTTGTGGATCTACTGCTTGTGAAGCATATGTGTTTAATTTTTGATAATTTGTTTCATGTGCGCCTATCAAATGGCGTAAATTTTGTAATTCGATTTGAGTTAAATTTGCCATAATTAAAAACTTCCTTTCCTAAGGTTTATGTTTTTATTATGGCAAATTTTCATTTTTTTATTCATTTATTTTGTACATTTTTATTTTATTTGTATGTTTTGTTTTTTCTTGATTTTAGCAATTTATCCTATTATTTCCAAACCAGCAAATTTTGCCATTAATCTCTTGTGTCCAGCTTTATCGAATTCTAGGTCCACCTTTACATCATTGCCTTCTTGCTCTAATTTTGTTATTGTTCCTTCTCCGAATTTTTTATGGTAAACACGTTGTCCAACTTGATATTTTGATAAATCTACATCGTTTGTTTGATTGTTTTGTTTTATTGAATTTAAGAAGCTTTCTGCGGTTCTATATTGATATTCAGATTTTGTACCTTGTTCTCCAATTGTTTTTGCAACAGCAGATTTATCTTCTTCGCTCATTTTGAATGTTTTTACTGTTTGTCCTTTTCCATAGCTCCATCTATATCCATAGTCTTTAAATTCTTCCTTATCTACGGATTTTCTTTCTACAACTTCTGCGTATCCTTCTAGTAATTCTTCTGGAATTTCTTTTACAAATCTTGATACCTGATTGTAGCTGGTTGAGCCAAATATTGTTCTATGTTTTGCACACGTTAAATATAAGTATTGTTTTGCTCTTGTTATTCCAACATAGAATAGACGTCTTTCTTCTTCTAATGCTTGTGGCTCGCCTATAGTTTTGTAGCCAGGAAATATTCCTTCTTCCATTCCAACCAAAAATACAACTGGGAATTCAAGTCCTTTTGCACTGTGCAATGTCATTAATGTTACTAAATCGTCTTGGTCTTCCATTCCATCTATATCACTCGAAAGTGTGATGTTTTCTAAGAATTCGGCTAATGTGTTGTCTGCTGATTCTTCTTCGAATTCTATTGCAACTGTTAAGAATTCTTCTAAGTTTTCTATTCTAGTTTCTGCTTCGACACTGTTTTCATTCTCCAATGCCTTTGTATATCCAGTTTTATTAAGTGTTTCTTTAATTAAATCTGATATTTTAAGCTCGTCCTTTTTAGACTTCAAATATTCAATTTGTTCTATAAAATCTCTAGAGTTTGAGAATACCCTTGTTAATCCATATTCTTGTGCATTTCTTATAATTTCATACATAGAGTTTCCTGTTTTGTCCGAAATTTCTTGAATTTGTTCTATGCTTGTCTTTCCAATTCCACGTTTTGGCTCATTTATAATTCTCTTTAAAGATAGATTATCTGCAGAATTATGTATTAACCTTAAATATGCAATTATGTCTTTTATTTCTTTTCTTTCATAGAACTTTAAGCCACCAATAACCTTGTATGGAATGCCTTCTCTCATAAGAATATCTTCTATTGCTCTTGATTGAGCATTCATTCTATATAAAATTGTGAAATCAGAATTTTTGTAATATTCTTCTGTTTTTAAATGGTTTATTTGCTCTACAATGTATCTGCCCTCGTCGTATTCATCTTCTCCACAATATATGCAAGGCAAGTGTCCTTCTTCGTTTTCTGTCCATAGCTTCTTGTCATATTTGTTTTCATTGTGCTTTATTACTGCATTTGCAGCTTTTAATATATTTCCTGTACATCTGTAGTTTTGCTCTAGTTTGATAATTCTTGTTCCTGGGAAATCTCTTTCGAAGTTTAATATATTAGAAATATCTGCACCTCTAAAACTATAAATTCCCTGGTCATTATCACCAACAGCTGTAACATTTCCATACTTTGATGCCAATAATGATACAAGTGTAAATTGAGCCTTGTTTGTATCCTGATACTCATCAACTAAAATATACTTAAATTTCTCTGTGTAATAATCTAAAACATCTGGATTCTCACTCAGTATTTTTATAGTAAAGTTGATGATATCATCGAAATCTATCGCGTTATTTTCTCTTAATCTTCTTTGATATAGCTCATATATTTCTCCAATTGTTTTCTTTCTAAAGTCTCCGGCATATTTTACACCATAAGCTTTTGGCTCAAGCATTTCATTTTTTCCATTACTAATTTCAGACAAAACTCCTCTGTCTGTAAATATTTTATCGTCTACTTTTAAAGTTTTTAAACACTCTTTTATTAATGTTTTTTGATCAGATGTATCGAAAATAACAAAGTCTGTTTTATATCCGATTCTATCTATATATCTTCTTAAAATACGCACACAAATAGAGTGGAATGTTCCCATCCATAAATCTTTTGCCGCATCTCCAATAAGCTTTTCTATTCTTTCCTTCATTTCATTTGCAGCTTTGTTTGTAAAAGTAATCGCAAGTATATTCCATGGCTTAATTCCACTTTCTATATCATATGCAATCTTGTGTGTTAGTACTTTTGTTTTTCCACTTCCTGCACCAGCAATTACTAAGCATGGTCCATCTGTGGCAAGCACAGCCTCTTTTTGCTTGTCATTCAATCCATTTATTAATTCTTCCTTATTCATTTTTTATCCTTCCCTTGATTCCTTATTACTAAAATAGTTTATGCATTTGTAATCTTATCTACAATTAATTTTAAAGCATCATATATTTCTTTTGCACATTTTCTGTATACTTCAGCAGGATATCCCCATGGGTCATCTATGTCTTTATCTTGTGCATCTGGTCCATATGCGTATTCTTTTATTGTAAATATTCTATGAGCAAGCTCTGGGTACATATACTCCAATGTAGTTAGATGAGCATGTGTTGCACACAAAATTAAATCCATATCTTTTATATTTGTATTTTTCACATTTACAGATTGATGGTTTAATAAATTTACGTCATATTCTTCTTTCATGACCATTATTGCTTCATCTGTTGAATATTCTCCAGTCGATGCACGAAGTCCAGCAGAACACACCTTTATATTTGTTATTCCTTTATCTTCTAGCATTTTCTTCATTAAGCCTTCTGCCATAGCACTTCTACATGTGTTTCCAGTACATATAAACATTATATTTTTTATTTGTTCCATGTGTTGATTCCTCCAATATTTTTCTAACGATAGTATATAACATTTGGGTGGATTTAATCAAGGTTTATGCTTGATATATTTAATGAATTTTCACACACTGCTAATAATCACAATAGTTTTGCTAGTTTATTACCTAAACTGTTATAGTTTCATTTTTTAACTATATATTTACTGCAATTAGCCCTAATATAAATCCAATTATTGTTCCTATGGTACTTGCTTTTCCTTCATAAATTTTATTAGATTCAGGTATTAATTCTCCTGAAACTATATACAGCATTGCTCCAGCCGCAAAGCTTAGGCACACAGCGATTACATCTTGCGATATTCCACCAATTATTTTTCCAATTAGTGCTCCTATCCCTGTTGTTACTCCAGAAAGGATTACATAATATAAGACTTTAGACGTTTTCATTCCTCCATTTTTCATCGGCACAGCCATTGAAATTCCTTCTGGTATATCATGTATGCATATCGCAATTGCAAGAGAATAACCTAACGTTAGTGAAGCTCCAAAGCCAGAACCTATTGCAAGTCCTTCCGGAAAATTATGTATTGCTAGGCCTATACTTGTTACAATTCCTGCTCTTAATAAATCTTTTTTATTTTCTTCTTTTATGCTTCTTAACATTTGAGAATTTTCGGTAAATTTTTTATCAACTAAATAATTGCAAACAATCATACAAAATATACCTAATGCTATTCCTAAAATAACATTAGTTATAGATGCAATTTTTAAAGCTTCTGGAATTAAATCAAAACTTAATATAGAGGTCATTAACCCTCCTGCTAATGACAGAATAAAACTTAATATTTTATTTGATGGATTTTGAAACCTTACACCTATTATTCCACCTAATGTTGTGCCAAATGTGCCAAAAAACAAACCAAGCATTGCAACTTTTAATAAATCGTACATTTTTTCTCCTATCTTTTTTGTACATTTTATTTGCTTAGTTTGTTTTTTATTCTAAAGTATTTATATTATTTCAATTTTTCCATCATCTGTTGTATACATTATAAAATTATTCTCTTCATTCTTCATAATAAGCCAATTCTCCTTATTTTTGTTAAACACATTATATCAAAAATTAAGTATTAATCAATTGTAATCTCATACAAAACAAAAGATGATGTAATTATAAAATTTTCATCATCTTTTTCTGCATTTTATACTATATTTAATATTTTAAATTTTAGTTCTAATTATTCTTCATCATTTCCTTGTAATTTTTCTGCTCTATCTGCTGCAATTAAGTTATCTATCATTTCATCTAAGTCTCCATTTAGGAAGTTTTCCATTTGATATATGCTAAGCCCTATTCTGTGGTCTGTTATACGTCCTTGTGGATAGTTGTAAGTACGTATTTTTTCACTTCTATCTCCACTTCCTACTTGGCTCTTACGCTCATTTGCAAGTTCTGAATCACGTTTTTGCTTTTCTACTTCATATAATCTAGATTTTAAAAGTTTCATTGCATATTCTCTGTTTTGTGTTTGAGAACGCTCTGTTTGACACTCTGCTACTATTCCTGTAGGTACGTGTATTAATCTTACTGCAGATGATGTTTTGTTTACGTGTTGTCCTCCGGCACCAGAAGCTCTAAATACTTCTAGTTTAATGTCTGCTGGATTTATTTCTATTTGAACATCTTCTACTACTGGTAATACCGCAACAGTTGCTGTTGAAGTGTGAATTCTTCCACTTGCCTCTGTTTCTGGAACTCTTTGTACTCTGTGAACTCCACTCTCAAATTTTAATCTGCTATAAACTCCTTTTCCAGTAACCATGAATGATATTTCTTTATATCCTCCAAGTCCTGTCTCATTTTCATTTAAAACTTCTATTTTCCAGTGTTTTCTTTCTGCATACATTGAATACATTCTGTATAAAGTTCCAGCAAATAATGCTGCCTCGTCTCCACCGGCTCCAGCTCTGATTTCACAAATTATGTTTTTATCATCATCTGGATCCTTTGGTATAAGTAATATTTTTAGCTCTTCTTCTATCTTTGGAAGTTTTTCTTTATTTTCATACAACTCTTCTTCTGCTAATTCTTTCATTTCTGGGTCATTTAGCATTTCTTGAGCTTCTTCAATACTCTGTTGTACTTGTTTATATTCCTTATATTTTAATGCAACCTCTTCTATTTCTGCATGCTCTTTCATGAACTTTGTCCATTCGCTTGTATTTGTAATAACTTCTGGGTCTGCAATTTTTTTATTAAGTTCTTCGTATCTATTTTCTACTGCTTCTAACTTTTGAAACATAAATTTTCTCCTCTATATTAATTTTTATAAGCGTAATAATTATACACCCAAAAGCCTATAATTTCAAGTATTTTCCTAAAGCTCTACTACATTGTATTGTAGGTTAGTCAATCATTTGTCACAAATTATTTAAAATAAATACTTTAAGCACCTATATTGCAAATAACGATTCTTCTTGACTTTTATATTTTTTTATGAATTCCCTGGGACTCAACCATCCTAGTGGTCTCATAGGAAAATTATTATATTCTTTTCTCCATTCTTTTCCTTGATTTCTTAAATCTTCTAAACCATAAAATACTCTTTTATAGTAAAATCTTTCTTGATCTTTTCTATGACTTCTTTCTACTCTTCCATTTTGTTTTGGTGTATGTGGCTTTATTACTTTATATTCTAATCCTAATTCTTCTAATGTGTTTTCAAACATTGTTTTTTTATCTTTCAAAAATGCTTGCCAACTTAATCTATTTGTAAATTCAAATCCATTATCTGTTTGTATTGTCTTTATTTTAAACGGAAAATATTTTACTAATCTTCTTGCGAATTCGCTTGAAGCATATGTATTATGTGCATTTGTAAACCATGTATATCTTAATCTTGAATATTCATCTATTGCTGTATATTGATAAAATTTTTCTCCTCTTTCCTGTAATTCTTTGCTCATACATTTCTTTGGAACATACTTAACATCTATTTGAACCTTATCCCCTGGATATTCTCCTGATACCCATTCATTCGGTTCACTTTCTTTCTTTTTGCTTGGTGTTTTTTTGTATATTCCTAATCTTTGCATTGCATGATACAATCCTTGTATTGTTCTTGTATATCCTGCTTGACGTAATTTTATCCATAATACTACTAATCCCGTATCTTTATTGTTTCTTTTATAATTTTTTATTAATTTTATTTCTTCCTCTGTATGTTGATTTGGATGTGAATGTGGACGTCTTGATTTATCTTTTAAACTTTCTAATGTTCCATCATATCTATTTCTCCATCTATATATTGTTCTTTTACATTTCCCAAATTTATATGCTGCTTTTGCCACTCCATATTTTCTTGAAAATTTTACTATTGACTCTTTATATTTTAATCTATCTGTGATATTATTACCCATAAGAGAGCACCTCCGATATGTTTATTTTTGGTCATTTAAACAATATCATTTTTGTGCTCTCTTTTCAATATTTTATTTTCAATGTATTTGTGACATATCTATTTTAAACCTATATTTTATTTTTTTAGTATAAATACATACTCATGTGCTAATAAATAAAAATCCATGTTTTTATTTTTCCAATAATCTGTCATTTTACAATTATGTTGTTCTTTTATAATTATTTCTTTCAATGTGAAACCTATTTGAATAAAAATATTCATGATATAAAATCCTAATGGAATAACATTTTTATTTTTTCTAATATCACCTATTAAAATTGAACAAACTTTGTCTTTTTTTAGAACTCTAAAACATTCTTTTGAAAATAAACTCATTTGATTTAAAAATTCTTGTAGATTTAATCTTGATATATCTTCTTTTATATCTTTACTATATTTTATTATATCTGCATATGGTGGATGAGCAAAGATAAAATCAATTTTTTCATTTGGAATTATCCTTTGTAAATTAGTTGAATCGGCTTTTATTAACTTTGGCTCATAAGTAGTATTATATTCAAAATTTAATCTATTTTTAGCTAATTTTAGTGATTCTACATTTACATCAATTCCTATTCCCTTTCTATTTAATAATTTACATTCTATCATCGATGTACCACTTCCGCAAAATGGATCTAAAACTATATCCTCTTCTCTTGTATATTTTAATATTAAATTTCTTGGTACTTGTGGTGGACAATTTCCTCTATAGTCCCCTTTATGCGTAGCCCAATTACCTCTTTCTTTAAAACTCCATATGCTTGTATTCTCTAACTCAAAATTTTTAGGATTATATATCAATTGAATTCCTCCTTTTAATTATAAAAGGGTAACCTTAATAAAAAGTCACCCCACATAAAACTTTTATAATATGTTTTTATTTAAAATATGTTTGTATTACTTCTTCTAGCATTCCATTTTTTGCAAGATAGAAATTCATAAGATAATTCATGTTTCTAAATCCTTTTTGTAATTGATTTTTTGATTTATTATCCCAACACAGACCATCTGTTAATAACACAAATCCCATATTTAACTTATCTAAATCATGTTGTCTATTAATATAACTATCAATTATTTCTTCAGGTTTTGAACCTCCTCTAAAGAAATAATCAACTTCTATATTCAAAGCTTTACTGTCTTTTATTAATATAAAATCTGCTTTTCTATTTGCAATATCTTCAGATACGCTAAAGCCATATTCCTTTAATTTTTTAAACTGCTTCTGTGATAACATTGTTACATTATATTTATCACAAATTTTCTTTATTACAGGTTCACATGCATCTTCAAATGCAGTACCACCTCTATTTTTTCTACCATTAGAATCTAAGCCTACTAATACCCCAATAACATAATCAGTTAAACTTTTTTCCGCTAAATTCTCACATAAATCTTTTAATCCAATTCTTTCAAAGAAATAATAATAATCTTCTATTTCTTCTTTAGATAATCCCTGTTTTAGTTTTTCAACTTCAAATGAAAATTTTAAATTTTCAGCATTTCCTATTTCATCTCCAACAACTGCTAACAAATTTTTTCCTTTCCATACTTCAGTTCTTTCATTTTTTGAAAGTGCAAATAATAATGGAAAAGTTGCAATAACAGTTGGAACTTTTTCAACTAATTTGAAAAAGTTTTCTTTTATATTATCTGCTTTTATTAGTACATTCATTGCATTTAATTCTATTTCAAATTTCTTGTATGCTTTCGCATTTTCCCAATCGACATAAAAATCAAAGCCCCTATTAGTTACTAATAAATTATTTACAAATATTTCTGATAATTTATCATAGTCCATTTCTAAATACATTATATCTCCTCCTTTATTTCTTCGAATCTTTTTTTTGATATCTCCAAATATTCTTTTTCATTATCTATTCCTATGTATCTTCTATTTAATCTAACTGCTGATATTCCTGTTGTACTACTGCCACAAAATGGATCTAAAACTAAATCATTCTCATTTGTTGAAGCAAGTATTATTTTATCTAATATTTCTAATGGTTTTTGAGTTGGATGTTTTCCTTGTTTTTTCTCTGATGGCTTAGTTAATGAAGTTATCCAGACATCTTTCATTTGTTTATTATTATTTAATTTTTTCATAATTTCATAATTAAATGTATATTTAATATTTTTCAAGTCTTTTCTTGCCCATAAAATAGTTTCGGTAGAATGTGTAAATGTTTTACATGCTAGATTTGGCGGTGGATTTGTTTTTTGCCATGTAATATTATTTATTATTTTAAATTCTTCCTCTTCAAGTGCCATTCCTATAGAATAAATGTTGTGCAAAGTTCCACTTATCCAAATAGTACCATTATCTTTTAAAATTCTATAACATTCTTTTATCCACTTTTTATTAAACTTATGTTTTTCTTTAATTGATAATGTTTTATCCCATTCTCCTTTATTAACACTTACCATTTTCCCACCACTACAAGTTATACCATCACTGGATAAAAAATATGGTGGATCTGCAAATATCATATCTATACTTTTATCTTCGACTTTTTTTATTGCTTTAAATATATCATTATAAATTAATTTGAAATTATCTGTTTCAAAATAGTATTTCCCTCTATACATTCTATTTCTCCATAGCAAGGATTATCTGACTCATAATTGGTTATAAGAAGTTCAGATATTTCTCCTCTTCCATTCGAATTAGCATTTATCATCCTTTTGGCATATACTTTATTAATATTGAACCCTTTATAAATATTTTCAAAGAAACAATCTTCTTTATCTGTATTTTTAGGATTAGAATTACTAAGCATAACTTTTACTTTTTTATTACTTAATTCTTTATAGAATAATGCTAATTCTTTTTGATTTTCATCATCGAAATCTTCTTTAGAATATGATGTAAATCCTGATGTAACATTTAAAGGTCTATATGGTGGATCAAAATATACAAAAGTATTTTTCTTTATATATTCTTGACTTGTCTTATAATCCCCATATTGAAACTTTACATTTTTTATAAGTCTAGATAATGCCTTTAAATTTTCTTCGTCACATATAGTTGGATTCTTATAGTTTCCCATGGGAACATTAAAATCGTCATTTTTATTTACTCTATATAGTCCATTAAAACATGTCCTATTGAGAAAAATAAATTCTACAGCTTTTTGCAATGACTTTTCATCTTTATCTAACTTATAAGAGTTGTACTGTTTTCTTATATTATAAAAATATTCTTTTCTTGCATCTTTTTCTAAACTTAAATATTCTTTTTCTAATATTTTTAGATTATATATCAATTCATTAACATTGTTTTTTATTATGTTATAAGTATTTATCAAATTTTCATTTATATCAAAAGCATATGCTTCATTTACTTTATAATTTTGTAATATATCTATTAAAACTGCTCCTCCACCTACAAAAGGTTCTATATAACATTCTATTTCTCCATTTTTTAGTTCTAACGGATAATACTTATTTAACTGATTTAATAGACTTCCTTTACCTCCTGCCCATTTTACAAATGGCTTTACTTTGTTTTGCATATTTTCACCTCTTACTTTTTGTATTTTATCATAATGACTGCTTTTTTACAATGAAATAATATTCATTTTTTCTTTTATTTTAAAATTAAAGTGATTTATTTTTATCATACCAATTCTATTTTCAATAGTTCTTGATTTATTGCTTCTAAATTTTCAATTATCCACACAAAATCGTCATTTGCCACTGCATTACAATTAATATTTATCTTTTTACTACTCCTATTTATACTTATATAATTTTCAAATATATTTACAATATTGGGATGAATGAATTCACTATTATTCTTATATACAATAATATACATTGAAGTATAAAATGTAGTTTTATAGTATTTATCTAATTTTTTACATAAAACTAAAACATTCATATTATTCCAGTTAAAAATTTTTCTTTCTTTATAATTTCTTTTAAATTCATTTTTTCTTTTTTTCATTTCTTCTACTTCTTCTTTTTTTATAACATTTATTAACTCTGTTACTTCGTTATCTCCAATAGCATATTGTAATCTAGTAATCACATTATAGTCAAAAAATCTTTTGTATAAATTCTTAGGATTACTTTCACAATACATTATAGTAATGAAATTTTCAAACACTGTTCTTAGAATAATATTAGCATCTTCAAAGAAACCTTCTGAATCCAATCTATATATTGCTTTTATAGATTTATAATATTTGCAAAGTAATCCAAGTCTAATATAAGAGTAAAACTTTAATTTTTTTTCATTGTATGTATCTAAAATTTTAAATTGTAAACTATTAAAAATTTTTTTATAACGTGCTGATTTTAATGTTTCCTTTAATTCTTTCCTATCGTTCATGGCTCCTCCTATCTTTATTAATGCTTTATATATTTAATAAATCTGATTAATCTTATATTTTATATCATAAAATATTGTATTTTTAAACAAATAACTAAATTAAATTTATTAAAATACCAATATTCTATTGCTTTTATAAATTAATGTTTTGCTAACTTCATTTTTAATAAAGGGTTTGGGACATTCCCAACTATTAAGAACCCTTTGTATACACAAAGGGGAATCTTGCTAAAAACATTTCTCTTATTTTAGTTCTTTTTGCTCTAAAACAATATAAAAAGAAAAGTGACATTTTTATCTGCCACTAATCATTTCACATCTAAAGTAATTTAGCTTATACTCCAGTCATCTCAACTATTTTGTAGTGATTCCCTAATTAGGGAATCGCTCATTCTATGGTCATCATCCTTAATTTCAATACCACCACACATTTCATATAATCTTGAAATTATTGAATCAACAATACTATAATTTTCATTTATGCATAATCTTTCTCTTAATTGATTTCTGTTATAATTTGTGGTTATAACAATCGGCAAATAATTATTATATCTATTATTCACTATCAAAAATAATTTTTCTAATACCCATTCTGTTGGCTTTTCTTTTCCTAGATCATCAATCACTAAAAGATCAACACTAGAATATAAATTTAAATAGTCTTTATCAGAAACTTCTGAATCGCTATATGAATCTCTAATAAAATCTAACAATTGTATTAAAGTTCCAAATATTACTGATTTTCCGTTCTTAATAATTTCATTTGCAATGCATGATGCTAAATAAGTTTTACCTACACCATAAGCACCTGTTATAAAAAGTCCTTTATTAGTTGTTCCTTTTATCAATTTTTCTACATATTTTTTTACATTTTCATAAGCTTTTTTATTCTTATTTGTTATTTTATAATTTTCAAATGTGCTATTTAATTGACGTTTTCCTAAATTATTATTTTTAAATAATTTGTTTATTTTACTTAAATTGATTTTTCTTATTTTGTCTTTTTCAATGTATTCATCATATTGTTGCCAAATTTTACTAGCTTCATTACAAGTACATCTTTCGTATGCAGTTGCTATATCTTTATAAACAATATTGACATATAGTGCAGTATAATCATTTATATGTAATAACTTTCCACAGAATTTGCACTGTTTGTGCATTTTATTATCAGTATCTAAAACTATGTCAGAAATCAATTGTTTTGAATCCACTACCATTTTCACCTGCCTTTATATCATCTTCTAATCTATTATTTTCTATTTTATTCTTTTCTGTTATATTCTCTTCTTCCACGTTACTTGACGTTTGCGTAACGTTACTTTCTTCTTTTTTCTTATCTCTAAATCTTTTTTGTCTTGCTCTATTTTGCTCTAAAATTTTCTCATATTTATCAATACTTTGATACTTATACCAGTTTTTAATTATATATGTATTTTCCTGATATATTAGCATTTCTAAATGGATTAATTTGTTCAATATATTTTCCATTTTTGCATCCGTTTTGTGAATGATTGTTGCAAGTTCATGCACTGTCATCGGATTATTTTCTGAAATCATTAACTTTCCTTCTTGCATACACTGTCCTGCTATTGTTAATAATTGAATCCATACTCTAAAAAATGTGTCCCCATCACGTTCTTTGAGTAATATTTTGATTTTGGGATTTGCAAATATATCTGTAAACACTTTAATCCATTGCATGTTTTCCCTCCCCTACTTTTTTAATGATTCTTGTTCTTTATTGTTTAAGTATTCATCTAGTGCTTGTACTCTAAATAATACTCTTCCACCAACTCTTGCACATGGTATTTGTTTTCTTCTTACTAATTGATTTACTAACCAATATGATATTCCTAAATACTCTGCTGTCTCTTTCATTGTTAGTGTTTTTCGTTCTACCTTTGGCAATTCTGGCATATAATCACCTCTCTTTTTATTAAATTCTTTATGCAAAAATATGTATAAATATTAAGTTTTATATATTCTTGCATTTACATTTGTATAATTTAGTTAACTAATTATTATTTATTATTTTAGATGTTTTATTTGCTCTAAGAAACCGTACAGATAATAATTCTAAAATTTTTTTCTATTGTATGGCTATTTCTTTATTTTTAAAAAATTTATTATTTTTGTCACATTTTCTATTTTTATTTCGCCTATTTATATAGAAGGATCAATAATTTAAAATTTTTTTACAATTTTGGTCAGGTTTTTCACTTTTTTTTCGCCTATGTGTATAGAAGGATTAAAATTTTTTAAAAATTTTTATAATTTTTGGTATATTTTCCAATATTATTTCGCCTATTTGCATATAGAGGGATTAAATCTTAAAAATTTTTTGTATTTTTACTAAGATTTTTGAGTCTTTCTTCGCCTATTTGTATATAGGAATATTAAAATTTTAAAATTCTTTATAAATTTTGTGAGATTTTTTAATTTTATTTCGCCTATTATATGTGAAGGCATAAAAATTAATTTTTTTAAATTTTTTGATAGGTTTTTCCATTTTTCTTCGCCTATTATATATGAAAGCATAAAAAATTAATTTTTTAAAAAGTTTTTGGGAATTTTAATACTTTCATTTCGCCTTTATATATAGAAAGGTTATAAATTTAATACAAGTTCAAGGAGGAAAATTATGAATTATGAATTAGAAATAGCATTTGACTTCAAAAATTCAAAAGAGTATTTTGTAAGATACGAACCAATAGAACTAACAAACTCAGAGAAAATACCAGAAAAACTAAAGAATAAAAAATTATATGTTTTTGAAAAAGTTAAACCTAAAGCAAAAAATATCGGAACATTTCTGCTTGAATTTCTAAATTTAGATTTTTCAAATGCTTTACATTTGAACTATTTTTTAGTGCATTATTTTCTTGTTAATTTTATTGCTAGTAAAAAGAATTATTTAAATTTTGAATATTATAAAAGTATTGATTTAACATCTGAAATTATGGATAATCCAAAAATAATATTAACAGAAGATGAATTTATTGATTATGCTGAAGGGACGAAATTACTTTATTTTAGCTTTATTGACTCTGCTCAATTTGTTTTTAGGAATATCGCAGAAAAAATATATTTCAAGACATTATTTGAATCGTCTACTGAAGAAGATTCAGATTATGAAAGTCTAAAGATTTTGAAAGATAATGAAACATATGAATCAATTTTAGATAATATATCTGAAAATTTTAAAGATATAAAAATGAATTTTGACTTAGATTCTTTCTTTTTAGGTTTGAACACTAATAAGTCAAAAGATAATATTAGGTATTACTATTCTTCTAATGACTTTACTTGTCTTTTGTTTATTTGTATGAAAGAATTTATGAATTATAAAAATAGTTTTAGGATTATAAAATGTAAAAATTGTAATCACTATTTTATTCCTAAAACTGCACATAAAACCTTGTATTGTGATAATATTTTTAAAGGTGGTCTAACTTGTAAAGAATTTGCGGATAAGGTTTCTTCTAGTAGAACATATGCTAATGATCCTATTTGTAAAAAGTATAGAAATAGATATAAAAATTTGAGTAAACAAGCTTCTATTAGTAATAATCCTGAGGTATTAGCTCTTTATGAAAGATATAAAGTTGATGGTGCTGTGATGCTTGATAAATATAAAAATGGTAAGATTTCATCTGTGGAATTTGAAAATTGGATTGATAATATGAAAATAAAAAAATAGCAAAATTTAAAGTGCAATTTTTGCACTTTAAATTTTGCTATTTTTGTTTCATTATTACTAAAATGGTAAATCATCATATCCTTTATTTACTTTTATATTAGATAACTTAGTGTTAATATTCTCTATCACATTAATTTTTTTATTATTAGGTAATGAAATCAGCCATTTATAAAATTTTTCTACTTTATTTTTTTCTATATTATTTCTATTATTATATGTAAAACTATTCTTTATAAAACACTGCACTAATTCCGAATTATTCTGTATATAATATTCTAATGAATTTTTTCTTAATATATTTGCAATATTTTCTATTATCTTTTCTACACTATTTATTGGATCATACTCACTATTATACTCTGAAATCTTTTCAAGTATTGAATCAGAAAAATCTCTATATATTTTTTTTTCATCATCAGAAAAATCTAATTCGCTAAATATCCCTTTCGATATATCATTATATACTTCTTCAAAAGTTTTATATCTATCATCCACCTGATATTCTATCATTTTGTTTATAATATTAAAATAATTAAATGTCTCTACATTTATATTTTTATTTTTTAATATATAATCAAATAATTTTCCAATGAAATATATTTCTGTATAATGTGAGTACTCACCTTTTAAACTAACTTCTTCTGGCAATTTACTGACAGGCCAATTCAATAAAACACTATTATTGTCTTGTACATTTTTTCCTAATATTTTTCCAAAACCGAAATCAATTATTTTTACATTTCCTGATTTATCTATTAAAATATTTTGTGGTCTAATATCTCTATGTAATATTTTCTTTTCCTCAAGATATTTAAAGGCATTTATTACTTGTAAAAATATATTATTCCATTCACATTGATCAAGTGGTTGATATTTATCAATAGTTGTTCCATCTATATACTCCATTTGTAAATATCCTAATTTGGCATTTGGATATAAATAGTAATTATATATTCTTACTATATTGGGATGTGAAATTTTAAATAAAATTTTTATTTCTTCTACAAATCTTTCATAAAGTTCTTCTCTTCTATTTTCATCCTTTGGAACATATTTCTTAAATGCAAATTCCATATTTGTAGTATTATCTTTTAATAAGTGTGTATCTCCTGTACCACCACATCCCAATTTTCTTACATATTCAAAAACTTTTTTCATATTATTAAATTCAATAATTTTCCCACATTCTATCTCAATACTATTATTATTCATTTTTCCCCCTAAATTATTTCATCTATGATTTTATATTCTCTACTCTAATAAATTCTTGTGTAATCTTTCCTCTTTGAATATCTGAATTATGTTTTGATTTGATTTCATATTCTATAAATTTCGGTATCCTTTTAAACAATATTCTAGAAGGTAAAAATACTTTTTCGTTTGGTCTAATATTTTTCAACTCAAATTTTATATAAAAGTATTCTTCATCAAGCATAATTTTATATGCAGCAATATAATCAATAATTTCTTTATAATAATCGACATATGAATCATATTTTGGCCTAAAACTTCCTAATATTCCAGGAACGCTATATGAAGATGGTTCTATTGGTGTAACTAATTTATTTATTCCCATAAAGTCATTTATGTCTTTTACTTTTTTGTTTTCCAATATCTCATTTATTATTTTTTTATCTAATATATTTTTTATAATCTCTTCACTTGGAATAGGTAAGCAAGTAAATTCAAAAAAATCTTCTTTTATTATCTTTAAATTAACTTCAATATCTTCATCATATTTCTTTCCAACATTTTCTATTAAAAATTCCACATAATACAATTCTATAATTTGATTATAAAAAGATTTTAGTCCATTATATATTCCCGTTGTTTTTTCCAAGTTACAAATTAACTTATATTTTCTTTTTTCACTTTCGCTTCCGTTATAATTTCCTGTTGCAAATGGGTTCATTGACCAATATTTCAAATTGCCTACATCAAAAAAATTGTCAGTTATATTCATATTGCTAATTTTAGCATACTTTATAATATTGGGTATATCTTCTTCTCTAATTGTAACTTGATTTCCTAATTTTAAATTCCCATCATAACTTTTCTTAAGTTCATAATTATATATTTCATCAAACATATTAGAAATTTTATTTTTCATCATTTCAAAATCAACATCACAAGTATATTTGTTTATAGAAAATCCATCACTAACTTCTTTGTTAACAATTCCTTTTAATTTGATTTCACTTTTCTCTCTATTAAATTTATTATTATAATATAAATCTAAATCCCCTCTTGAAATATAATCATTTTTTTGTCCTTTTCTTATTTTTATGAAACTTTTGGGCAGTTTACCATAATTTTTATTTAACAAATATGGTCTATCTTTATTTTCTTTACCCACTTTAAAAATACCATATTTATTTCCAAAATGTTCTATAATTGAAAAATCCACAATAATATTGGGTTCTATATTATCATTCACTAATGTTTGATAGTCTGCACCATCTTTTATTTTATCCTCAGTTATACCATTTAGCTCTCTATTACCATCTGGATATAACTTAACCCCTGTTATTATATATTTATCTCCTTCTATATGACTATTTGCAAAAGATATTATATCTGTTAAAAAATCCTGTTTACTCTCTATAATTGAAAAGTCATAAATATCCTTTTTAAAATCAAAACGACTACTTTCTATTTCATTTTCTATACAATCAATTAAATATTCTTTATTCACGATCTTACTCCCTACTTTGTTTCATTCTATCATTTTTTATGTAAAAAATCTACATTTTATATCGAATTCATCCTTTTTTATTTTAAAATTTTTATATCCTACATCTCACAATTTTTGTAATTCTATCCCCTGTCGGGTTTTGTTTTCTTCCACAAAAATGTTACAATAAAGACATAGTAATACAAACAATTACTAAAAACAACAGAAAGGAGGCAAAAAAGTGACAGGTAGTATTGAAAAACGAGGAAAAAACAGTTACAGGCTAGTAGTATTCAAAGGATACGACCTAGATGGCAGACCAATAAGACATCAAAAAACAATACACTGCAAGAAAAAATCAGAAGCACAAATAGAACTTGCAAAATTTCTAACAGAAGTAGAAAGTGGACTAATAGTAGATGGAAATATCCCAACATTTGCACAATATGTGGAAATATGGACAAAAGATTATGCATTAAAAGAACTAGCACCATCAACTTATTATAGATACAAACGTATGCTGGAAACAAGGATAACTCCATATTTTGGACATTATAAACTAAATAAAATCAAACCAACAGACATAATGAGATTTTATGATTTACTTGAAGAAGATACTCAAATTGTTAGAAGAAAAAATAATAATGGAAAGAAAACAAGAAAACCACTATCTCAAAAGACAATATTAGAACATCATCGTTTGCTATCGGCAATGCTTCATAAAGCAGTATATTGGCAACTTATTGTAAGTAATCCTGCTGAACGTGTTCAACCGCCAAAAACATCTAAGCCATTAAGACGTCATTATGATGAAGATCAAACTAAAATTCTTGTTGATAATTTGCAAAAGTTAAAAGGCAATCAAATTAAATATCGTACTGCAATTTTACTTGATATTTTTACTGGAGCAAGGCTTGGTGAACTTGTTGGGCTTGAATGGAGTGATATTGATTTAAAAAATGGTATTATCAATATTAATAAGTCTAGTCAATATCTTTCTGAAAAAGGAGTTTTTACTAAGGCACCTAAAACAGAAAGTTCAATAAGAGATGTTGCAATACCTGATTTTATCGTTTCTTTACTTGAGGAATATAAGTTATGGTATGATGAACAAAAAACAATTGTAGGCGATTTCTGGCACGAATCTAATAGGCTGTTTGTTCAAGATGATGGTAAACCTATTCATCCATCTACAATTAGTAAATGGTTTGAACAGTTTGTCAAAAAGATTGGATTGCCTGTAATTAATTTTCATGGTTTAAGACATACAAATGCAACTCTTCTTATTTCTCAGCAAGTTGATGTTGCAACAGTATCTGCTAGGCTTGGTCATGCACAAATTACTACTACATACAATTTCTATGTTCACCCACTAAAATCTCATGATAGGACTGCTGGAAACGTATTAGAGAATTTGTTAATTTCAAGCAAGGCAAATTAGAAATTCAATATTATCTACAAATCTTTTTTGTAACTCTCATATTTATATTTTTTTGATTTACTTTGTTGCAAAAATGACTTTAAGAATTTTTATGAAATAAGCTTTTCTTAGAGGTTCTATGTCAATTGGGAAGTTGATCCCCAATTTCTCCCCAATTTGACATAATAGTGCTATTTTTAAGCATTATAGCAACCAATTTGAAGGCAGCGAAAAATCGCTACAACCACTCAAGCTGTAACGATTAAATCAAAATTGTAAAGCAAATTTATTTCAAACTCACCTTAGAGTTATGAGCACCATCTTTTTCCTGCACTTATAAGTTTCTATATTTTTAATTTTAATTTAATACCTTTCTATTTCAGAATATCTAATAAATTTCCTATAGCTTATATCTAGAATTAAATAATGTGGCAAATGCCTTATATGGGTTATTTGTCCTTCTATACCCCATCTTTTCAATTAATAAACTACACTCATCCTCTGTTAAATTAGCAATTATATTAAGTTTATATTTTGCCCTTGATGCACCAACATATAATAATTGTTCTAATTCTTCTCTCATTATATTCTTATCTATATCAACCAATATAACAACATCTGCTTCTAGTCCTTTATACTTTCTACATGTAGTGAATGGATACTTATTACCATTATATAAATAGTATCCATTTGAGCACTCATTTTTTAGTATACTAGTTTCCTCTGTTTTACATGTTAAAATTTGAATATTTATATATTTTTCTTCTAATAGTTTATCAATTAAATAATTCAGTATATGTATATTTTTTTCATTTTCTGTAGCATAGTACATTTCTGCTTGTTCACCAATCAATGCTCCCTCATACATTCTTGGAGATTTGTTATTTCCTAAAAATCTTAATGATGTTCTCGCTATATTTATCGTATTCCTACAATTCTTATATAAAGTTAATTTACAATCAGCATTTAATATATAATCCGGAATTTTACTCGATTGAACCATTTGGTTTTTATCGTAAAACAAATAAAATGTTCCATTTATATCTTCATTATCTATTACATTTGCTTTTAATAAGTCTAAAATTTCTTCCTCATCTATATCATATTTTCCAAAATCTTGTCCTTCATCTATAATAATATGCTTATACGGAAATGTTTTTTTATCATACATTTCTATAAGAACCTCGTTAAGAGCTTGATAGTCTGGTTTTGGAGAATTTGTAAATTTACAAGCTAACCCATCAATCGTCATAAAATCAACATTCGAATATTCGTAATTACTTTTTAGATACTCTTTCAAGTAAAAGTTATAGCATAGGAATAATACCTTTTCATTATTATCTGAGTGCCTTCTCGCCTTTTCAAGAGCCATAACCGTTTTTCCTGTTCCTGCCATTCCATTTATTATGGCACAATTTTGCTCTTCTAAGTAATTTAATAATGCTACCTGTTCTTTTAACATTTTTTTAAAGACCTGTTCCTTATGATTTAATTTCATCTCGGGTATTGAAATCAAATTAAAGTGTGGTGCCAAAATCTTATTTAATATCAATTTAGTCTCGTTTGTATCAAGATTTGTTTGTATATTATTAGGTAACTGTATATCAAAAATTTTTGATATACTTTCTTCTATATCATTTATTGATTCACTGGTTAACATTATATTCAAATCCGCTTCAGGTGGTAAATCTATATTTTCAAATTTACTCTTTGATATAGATGGAAACCATACAGCATGCAATAATTTGCACTTTGTTAAAATATATTCTAACCCTTTTTCTTTTATGTACTTACTCAATTTCCACTTATTATTACTTGCCTGGTGAAAGGGACCATCATGACTCATTAAAATATCACTACCATACTTCCACTTTCCTTCTTCATATTTTACATTTCCTGCTTTTGCCTCTACACATAAAATTCCTTTTTTAGGATTAAATATTACAAAATCTGTTTCGCTTTCATACATTTTTTCATCAATAACATTTACTATTTTAAAAGAATAAAATACATAATATGTATCTGGCAATTTTTCAAGTGCCTCAAACATTAAATCTTCTTTGCTGTTTATACTGCATTCTTTCGGTTTATTCGGATACATTATAGCCATACACGTTACACCTCTATTAATTTCAAAAATTCATCTATATCAATTCTTTCACTTGTACAAAAACACTTCCATCCAGTTTTCTTTGCTTTTAAATAATCATCATAATTGCTAGTTAAAAATAACATTACTTTTTTATTTTTCCATAATTCGTTTACCATAAATTCTTCATTTGTTTCAGTATTTGTTGCTATCTCATTATATATTGGTTTTTCTATATTTTTTCCTTCTGATTTTCTTGTAAGCTTTTCTATTACTGATATTTCGTCATCATTATCACAATCTTCTGCGAGATTTTTCCATATTTCTTTTATAGTAAAGGATTCCTGATACCCGCCCTGATCTTTAAATTTCAGATTAACTTCTTTAATAATTTCTTTAGTTTCTTCATATTTTGAGTTATCGAGTTCTATCTCTTTAATTTGAGAATTTATTTCATCATTTATGCAGAAAAATTCAAAAAAATCAATGGCATAAATTCTCTTCAATATTTCATGTTGTCTTTGGTTATAGTAATTACATAAACAACTGTAGCAAGCTGTGTCTTTGGCTTCACCTCCGCAGTCACAATTGTTTACAACTCTTTTGCCGTATTTAAGCATATTTATGAAGACTTCTTTGTTTTCGAGTTTTCTAACATATCCTGCACCTCCTGGAGTATTATCAAATAATATACAACCATAGTTTCCTTCTGGAGTACTATTGTCTCTATACCACTGAATACAGCCAGCTAATTCTTTTCTATCTATGTTTAGCGCTCTGCATAACCCCTCTAATAAAGAATATAAAATCGTCCAAGCCCTATCAACTTCCCTCATATCTATATCTCTAAACTTTAGAAATACAACATCAGTTTGGAATTCATGTCCTAATGTGTATTTATGCAACCAGCCATTACAAGGATGTCCTCCTGCAGTATTATGTTTATATTCCACTATACTACCATAAAATTTATCGCTTACTTTACCATACCCACAACTCTCGCATATATAGAAATCAGATTTATTTAAAACAGCTAAAGAATCCATTTTACTATTTCCTATTGAAATTCGTTGTTCTCCTATTATATAATCTTTAAAGTCTACCTGATTTTCATCGCCTATATATGAAATTTGCCCTCTATACGTCTTTTCTGGTTTATTTACTCCAACTTCCTTTGGTCCTTCTGTATCAAGCACAAATCCAAATTTAGGTATTATATACTGCTCCAATTTTCTATTAACTTTATTACCACATTGTTTACATTCTGTAATTGTTTTAATACTTGGCTCCCTTGTTAATGTATGGCATTCGTCACATTCAAAGTAATTGTATTTTGGCCACTCATATCCCGCAATCTTTTTAATATACCTGCTCTTATAAAGTTTTCCGTCTGCCACAATCTCTGATTCTGGTGCATATTCTGATATTGCCGAAAGTAAGTCTCTGCTTAAATTTATATTATTGCTATATGAATTTTTATATGGTGGTTCTTGCAACTCTACAGAGTCCACTGGAAACCCGTATTTAGGTATTATATTATTTTTTGATAAGAAATCGATAATTCGTTGGTCTCTCAATGTATCAATTGAACGTTTTATCCAATCTGTTGGCTTATTTTCTTCAAATCTCCTGTTTTTTTCTTTTTCCAAATCTTTAATCATTGTTTTATATTTATTTAAGGCAATATCTGCAATTCCATCTTTTTGATTTGGATTAAATAATCTTTCATTCCATTCAAATGAATTTATCTTTAACATATTCTTTAAATTATCTGGCACAATCGTATTTAAATAATTTTTCAACTCTTCTGGTTTACTATCTATATAATCTTTTATTTGTTTAAAACCATCATTATCTATAAATTTTCCTATACTATTCATATACATATTTACATTATTTTTCCAGAAAAACGAAAATGCTGAAGCGAAAATATGGCGTAACACAATTTTTTCATTACTAACATTCAATACTGGTGGTACAATTTTTCCTTCTATCATATCTACTGGATTTTTAAAGTAATTTAAATCATGTGAACTATTAGGACAAAATGTTACTGCATAAGCAGCTGATTTCAAGCTACGACCTGCACGTCCTGCTCTTTGAGCATAGTTTGCTGGAGACGGTGGCATATTTCTCATAAATACGGTCTCTAGTGAGCCAACATCTACTCCCATTTCAAAAGTAGTAGAACAACTTAGTACATTTATTTCTTTATTTTTAAATTCTTTTTGATATTCATATGCTTTATCACTTGATAATTGTGCTGTATGCTCCTTTACAATCATAGGAGAGATATTTAATTTTGTATATAAATTATAATAATGATTTTCTATTAATTTTTCTTTATAATGATATTCCACTAATTTTCCATTACATCTTGGATTAGTGCATTTTCCCCTTACATTGTATGCTGTTACATTTTTGCATTCTTCACATATATAGAGTTTATCAATTTTCTTTACCTTTATCTTATTTATGTTTAACTGATATGGTCTCTGATTATTTCTAAATTCAACTTGTTTTATACATTCATCTTCGCACATTCTTTGCCATGTTGATCTTAATAATTTTCTTGCACTTTCTTCATCATTATCTAATATCTTTAACAAGTATTTTAATCGTTTGTTTGTTTTCTTCTCCGCTGGCATCCATGGCTCAATATTGCTTCTCCTTTCACCTTCACATTCATAACCTTTTTGAAAACCTGAAAATGTAAATCTGCCAACATCTGCCTCAGAAAAAGTTATTCCCGTATCAACAGCAGCATCTTTCATAAAATATTTTGTCATTTCCTTAAAAAGCTCATTTACTTCTTGTATAGATAAATTTAATTTTTTTATTTCTGGCAAGTCAAAGTCCACCTCAAATTTTAGAAAACCATTTTTCAATAAAGAATTCTTAGCTTTATAGTTTGACATTTCTAATAATATTTGAATCCAGGCTTCTTTTTGTATTGTATGTTCACTAGCATTTGGTAATACATTATATTTTTTTATCTTATCAGCCAAAATTAGCGCAAACTTTTCCACAGACATTCCTAATACAAATTCATTTTCATTTTCTTGCAATATTTCGTACATAATTCTCTTTATTAGAGTAGTTCTATATGTGCTTCCAAGATATGAAGCAAAAAATGCTGCAGATTGCCTTCCATCTGAAAAGGCTAGAAACTGCTTTTCTAATCTTTTGGTTTCATCTTTTACTATTTTTGATCTTCCAAAAAATTCATCTTCTACAATTTCTACTGTTTCATGATGTTCTATATTTGGTAATTCATTATACAAAGCTGTTGAAATAACTGCTGTTGCAGCTTCGTTTCCTAGATAATAAGGTCTTAATATAGAGGTCTTACTATTGCTGCTATGACAACAAGGGCATTGATTTAATATTTCTCCTTTTGTTTTTACTTTTACTATTTTATTAATGTATTTAGTTCCATGTCCACATTGCAGTCCATTAACCGATGAAGCCTTTTTTATCTCTCCACATCTCGAGCAGATTTGATATGTATTTTCATCTTCATTATCCTCATCATCCGGATCATATTCTCCTCTTAATAAATATACCTCTGGACTATAGTCATTATTAAATTTGAATTTTTGTACTAAATGCCCATCTATCTCATTCCCAGTAATAAATAATGCATTACAATTATTACAAAATGATATTTCATAAACCTTATACCCTATATCATTTGGATTTTCCTTGTATATATCCATTTTATTTATAAATAATTTTTCTAATGGCTTTAATGTAACAAAAACTCCTTCTATTCCTCTCAAAAACATATGATATTTAGCTTCAAAAAGTCTTTCGCTGTTTTTAACACCATTGGATGCCACAGCTATAAAATCTGTAAAATCTTCTACAGAAATATTTAATTCTCTCGCTACTGTACTTAAACTTTTTATTTGCCTATATAATACATCTCTTACATTATAATAAAATTTATCATGTAATACTAAATCAAATATTTTCTCTTCATTTGTTTTCCCATTTAATTTTAAATGTTCTAACATTTCTTCAATTTTTTCATTTTCATTCTTTCTAATCATTTGTGCCAATTCTTTATATATATTAAAATTTATATTTGATAAATCATGTTGTGGCGTAATTTGATTTGTATATGATCTTATAATTGAATTTTCATCAAATTTAGAATCACATAATGATTGGGCAAATTGCAAAATTTCATTATTAGATTTTTTATCTCCAAGGGTAGCACTCGTTAAAATATACTGCAAATCATCTCTTTTTAACATTGCTTTTACTCTTTTTAGCAGTGTTGCAACTTCAATTCCATTAGCTCCATTATATGAGTGAGCTTCATCTAAAACTATATACTGCCATTTATCTGCATACTGTTCTCTCAATATAATATTATCTCCTGGTCTCAATAGGATATATTCCAACATTGCATAGTTTGTTATTAAAATATTAGGAGGTGTAATCCTCATTTGCTCTCTGCTAATTATTTCGTTTTTTCTCCAAGGATATTTACTATCTTCTACTTCTTTATACATTTCTTCTGCATCTTTTTGTTTTTCTTTTGTTTCACCTGTAAATCTTCCAAAAGTTATCGCTTCTTCCGCATCCATATCGTATAATATTTCTCTAATCCTTCTAATTTGGTCATTAACTAAAGCATTCATAGGATATATTATCAAAGTTCTAACTCCCGGTCCTAATGTTCCTTTTTCTTTTTCTTCCAACAATTGATTTATTACTGGGATTAAAAATGATTCTGTCTTACCAGATCCGGTTCCAGTAGTTACTATTAAATTTTTACCTTCTCTTGATTTTAATATTGCTTCTTCTTGGTGCTTATATAAGTTTCTGTCATCTGGGTGAAATTTTTTTAGCTTTAACATTTCTTTCACTAAAATCCCTTCTTCGACCAATTCTGAAATTTTTTTTCCTTTCTTATATGGATCTGTCATACTAATGTATGGTCCATCCGCAATTGCTTTATTTTTTTCTAATTCTCTTTTAAATTGTATATTATATTTTTCATTATTGGTATTGAAAGATGTTAATAAATACCTTCTATAAAAATCTGTTATCTTTTTTGAACTTTCTGATGGTCTAAAAATCATTTTTCTTCTCCTTTTATCTTACTATTTTTGCTATATATCGTGTATTATCTTTTTCTAAGGCAATTAGTTCCTTTACAGTTGCATTATCCAGTATTGAATTGTCATTCTCTACTAGCCTATTATTTTCTTTGTAATAATATAGTTCATACCAATCATTATCCATATTTGAATAATTCTCTATAAAAAATATGAACTCATCCTTTCCGTATCTTTTTAGATTATATAACCTTATAATTCCCAGCACTCTTCTTTTATCTTTCGAGTCATTTTTCTTATTTGATTCTGTATAGTATTCATATAGTTTTCCATTAAATGTTCCATCACTATTTTTTTCGAGTATTCTTACATAATAGTAATACATTTGGTTTAATTCCAATTTATTATCTTTAAAATTTACACTTAAAATTTCAAGTTTTTTTCCTATTACTTCAAAATCATAAATGGTGTCTCCTTTAGATTTTTCAAAGCTTATTATCCCTTTATGACTTCTCTTTGGTAAAGTTTTAACTATATTATTTAAGTGAAATTCATCACTTTCTTCTAGTATCGGCATAATTGTATAGTATCTATCTCTTTCAATTTCCGGAAGGAAATTCACCCCTGGTTTTAATTCTCTCTTCTTAATAATTTCTTTATTATTTTCATCTTCTTCACATATAGAATAATAGATTTTCACTCCTTCCACTTCTTGAAATTCTACATTAAAGCATAGCTCATCCTTAAAATACTCAAACTCAAAATATGGAACTATCTTTATATTTTTTATAACCTTATATAATGATAAAAATCTTGCTTTGTTGTCTATATATCTCACATATAAACATTGATACTGATTTTTACTATCTTTAATATCTTGAATTAATTGAGTAATATTAATTCTAAACAAATCATCCTTGATTTGTTCTCCCCAGACAATTTTATTATAATCAATATTACTATACATTCCTATTTCTTTTATTTCCGGAAATTTTACATATATTACTTGTCGTAATTTATTATACCAAATCTCCTCTGCTCTACCATAGTTTAAATCATATTCTGAAAATCCATACAACATCATTTTTATAGGTACCTTAATAAGAAATATACCTTCTTCTAATATTAATTTAGCATTAATATTTCGATATTCTGCACTTAACTTGAATGAATAGTAATATATGCATCTATATTCATTACAATATATATTCTCACATTTGTCATCGAGTAATATAATATCCATCCCATTCGTTTTTAAAGTTAATTTAGCTTCCGTTTCATATATATATCGAGGTCTATCAAATATGAAGAATACATTATCTAAAAGCAAGTATTCCGTTATAAAATCATTACTTTTCCCTGGTATATTTAATTCCACTTTATAGTATCCATTATCTTTATCTATAATATTATTTAGGTCAGTAGATATTATTAGCTGATTCGAATTTATTGGTGAATCATATTTATTTATATTATTAGAAGTTAATGGATAATTTTTATTATTTATTTTTATAGTCGCACCAATAAGGCTCGTTCTATCTATTTCAAAAGAAATTAATGGATGCGTTCTTGTCGCAACTATATTGTTCCCTTTTTCATTATATACAGTATAAAAATTTATTTTTTTCTCGAATATTGGCTCTTTTGAGAATTCTCCTATTATAGTTAATGGTTTATTGTTTATATAACAAATTGAATCATCTGCTATATTTAATTTATATTGTTCCCATTCTTCATATTGTTCTCTTTCTATAATTATTCCTTCATCCGGGAATTTCACCTGAACTTCACTTTTTACTAATAAATAGTTTATACCTTTTTCAAATCTATTTACTTTTATACACTTTTCATTAAAAATTACATATTCATTTCCTTCAAGTATTATCTCATTACTTTCACGTGACGATATTTCTATTTTGATTTCATCAAATGGATAATTTATTGCCATTCTATATTCTTCTGATATATAAGTTCCCATACTAGTACTTACTTCTAGTTGCTTTGGGTGCCTAGAAATTCCATTCATGGTTACAGTAACATACACATTTCCGTCACATTCAGTAGTTCTATATCTTCTCTTGGGTATAACAAGAGTAAATGGTCCTTTTGAATATGGGTTAATATTTAATACAATGTATGGCTTAGAACTATAAAATTTCCTTTCTTTTATTGCTCTGTTTCTAAATTCCTCTTTTTTACTAGTATTTTTATACCATTCACAAAAAATTCTTGCGAATCTATTAGAATCTCCATCCTTTGGTAAAACACCTTCGTAAAAATTTTTATCTATTATTTTCAACGATGGATAAAAAAGTTGGTATAACACATTTCCATTTAACTGTGCAATTACTTCTCTAGTAGATTTTAGTAACTTATATGACTTTTTCGTCTTTCCATTGTTATTAGAATATACTGTATCGTTATCCTGTTTTAACGTTGTTTTAATATAGTCAGATAGATCTTGCAATGTATCTTCTACCCCATTTGATATATCTCTAAACAAATTGTTATCATAATAATCATATAAAAAATCATAAAAACGTTCCATATAATTATTAGTAATAAATGCATGTGCTTTAATATTTTCAACGTATCTCATTGAACCGTTCAAATTTTCTTTTAATTCAAACAATTTATATTCTCTCAATGTTCTTATAAATATTCTTCCTAATATTCCTTGTTTTTGTCCAGAAATATTTTCTATGTTCAATTTATTCTTTAAAACTTCCCAATATTTTCCGTCCTGATATTCACTTATAGCAATTTGAACCAGAGCCGTTGAAAGAATTAAATCCGGACCTTCTATAATATATCTATCTTCCAAGCTTATTATATTTTTTGCATAATTCATTACTTCTTCTATCTCGTCATTATTTAATGGAATTTGTCCAAGTAGATAACACTCATATCCCTTTATTTTTTCTAACAAATCACTACTTCTCATATTTTTCTCCGTCTTTTATAATGCTTTTTTTACTTTGTACTTATCTCACTCATTTTCTATGATATTTTATATCATAAGTTTAAAATTTTAACAAAAAATCTATTTTTCTTTATTCTCATATATAATATCACTCTTCAAGTGCAAAGTTTGTCGAAACTTGTCGAACCATATTCTTTTATGATTTTTTTTGTCTAATTAGATTTTTTTATGCCTTTTGTCGTTGTTTTATAATCCCATAAGTAATTCAAGTTCTTTAATTTTTTATTTTACCAGCATAATTATGCTATCTGACTCCTTTTGAACGTTATTTTAATTTTTGAATCATTTGCAAGTTGAAATCGTATTACGATTTGTGCTAGTATTAAATATGTACAGTAATTTTCTGAATAGTTAAATAATATAGGAGAGTAATTTTGATGAATAATCTAAAATATTTAAATAAAATCATAACCATAAAAATTGATAGGCCTATGGGTAGCAAGCATCCAAAGCACGGATTTATTTATCCAGTAAATTACGGTTATGTTCCTAATACTATAAGTGGTGATGGCGAAGAATTAGATTCTTATGTTTTAGGGATCTATGAACCATTAGAAACTTTTACTGGAAAGTGCATTGCAATAATTCATAGGACAAATGACAATGACGATAAATTAGTTGTTGTTCCAGAAAATAAAACTTTTACTAATGAAGAAATTAAAGTATTGACTGACTTTCAAGAGCAATATTTTGAAAGTATAATTCTAAGGCCTAAAGATTATATAAATTGGAATAAAAATATTCCAGAGTTATCTGTAACTAATTTGGAAGATAGCTTAAAATTTTATAAAATGGCTGGTTTTAAAGTTGAATATGATAGACCTGAGGATAAATTTGCATTCATATCTTTGGATAATATTCAATTTATGCTACAAGAATTGTCTGATAATGATAAGTGGGATGTCGGAGAATTGAAATACCCTTTTGGCAATGGAATTAACTTTCAATTAGAAGTTGACGACCTTGATGAAATATATAATAACTTCAAAGAAAATAATTATGCAATTGCTTTTGATATCGAGGAAAATTGGTATAGACAAGATAATAAAATGTTAGGAAATAAAGAGTTTTTAATTCAAGACCAAGATGGATATTTGTTAAGATTTACGCAAGATTTAGGAGAAAAGACTGAGCAGAATTAAGCTCAGCCTTTTAATATTTAGTTTATTTTTTAGCTCCAGTAAAAACTTTCATTTTATCTTACGAGTATATCAGAAAATTTTGGGCAACTTTCCACAAATTGTTCTATATACTCATTTAAATTATTTAGTTTTGGAATTATTTATAATTTCAGTATATAATTTTCATTTCAATTTTTATATATTAAAGTCATCAAATTCTAAGTCTGCAAATTCTATGTTTTCTATATTTTTCACATTATTTTCTTCGTCTAATGTCAACTTGAATACTTCTGGTGAATTTAGTCTTTTGTTAAAGATGATTTTTCCATTGTAGCTTAGTGTTATTTCTTTGTTTGGAGTTACGTTTTCTACTTTGCACCATTTCATGAGTAGAAAGGTCATGGCATTTCCATGTGTGAAAATTGCAATCCTTTTGCCTTTATTTTTCTCTACAATTTCATTGAATACTGATTCCATTCTTTCTCTTACATCTTTTTGACTTTCTCCGCCTTCTGTTTTGAAGTTTTCATCTTGGAATTGTCTTGTGTACCAATCTGGATATTCTTTGTCATTTGGTTTTCCGGTTCTTCTTTCGTCTAGTCTTTCATCAAGGTTTGCCTTAAGATTTTGTTTTTCCATTAAGTATTTTGCTGTTTGCAACGTTCTTACGCAGTTGCTTGCGTACACTACATCTATGTTTTGCAGTTCTCTTTCGTTGCTTAACTTTTCTGCTCTTCTTTCTCCTGTCACGCTTAGTATTATTTTTTCATTTTTTATTAGGCTTTCCTGAGTCGTATTGTAACTTTCTATGTTGTTTTTCATGTTAAGTCTTACTGAATGTCTTATTAGATATACTGTTGTTTCCATAGTTTTTTCCTTTCCAATTTTTCAACATTATATCACTTTTTCTAAAAATGTATAACCATTTTGCTATATAAATACCAAATTACGTTATCTATGTTTTCTGATATTCTGTTTTCTTTTATAATTTGCTCTACTTCTTTTTCTGTTATTACACTTTTATATAATTTTATTTTTGCATTTGTTAAAATTAATTTTTTGTAATATTCGTCGATAATGTTTAATAATTTTTCTCGGTTGCCGATAAAATTTATTTCCATGTCTTTATAATATCTACAGATTAATTGCATATATAATTCTGATTTTCTTATTTCTTGTTTGTGTATTTCTAAAAATTGTATTAATTTTTCATAATCAATTTTTTGTGTTGCTTTTTTCAAATCATATAATGCATATAATAAATATGTTAATATTGATTTTTCTTCTTGCTTAATAAATTTTTCGTAATATTCGTTAATTTTTTCATCTAATAATTCTGTTGTTTCATGGTTTTTTGCATCCCAACGCAATGCTTCTTCATATTTTTGGCTTATTACTCTAGATCTTTTCATAAAACTTGGAATATTAAGAGCTCCTGAACCTTTAGCGCTTCCTTTTACCGAATGAGTATCAGCACTAGCTCCAAATAAATTTGAAGTATTAAACATTCTTTGAGCTGAACCCGAAAAGCTTTCTTCACATTCATAATCCATTGCATCTATTCCTTCAAATGCATCAAACATGAACTTGTTACTTAATGTTGTTTCTTGATATTGAGGTACATCAAGTAGCCTATTTTCTCTTTCATATACTGTTATAAAAGATGTGTATTCAGAATTTATATTGTATTTTACAGCTATGTCTATTATCATTTTCTTGTAATTTTCTATTTTTTCGTAATCGTATGTATTTTTAATGTAATCTTCTAAACGTTCTATTTCTTGTTTTGCAAATAACACTTCTAAGTCTACATCAGTGTTAGTTATTTCTTCTTTAGCAATTTTCCATGTGTATTCTTTACCTAAAATTTTTCCTTTTAATTTTATGTCGTCTTTTATCTCTTCTATTTTTGCAAATACGTTAAAGAATTCGTAGTTAAATAGACTTTTTTCTTCTTTTATTTCGTCTACTAATTTATTTTGCCCATAATCTACTTGTACGTTTTCTACCATTGGTGTTTGTATTCTTGCAAATGTTCTTATTATTTTATCATCTATCTTTTCGTTTGGTTGTATTAATTCTGCTTTACCATTACCAGCTTTGGCTAACTGCTTTATAAAATATGAGTTTACATTTGAATCTATTCCGAATGGGAATATTCTACTGTTTTTTCCATGTTCTTTTACAAAATCTATTATTTGTTTTTCGTTTCCAACTTGACCATCAGTAAATAGTAATATTACTTTTTCTGTATTTTCGTATAGTGCAAATTTTATTGGATTTAGTATTTCTGTACCTCCTGCAGCGCGCAAACTGTTAATATATCTTTCCGCTTCTTGCATATTTTTCTCGTTATATTCTATTGCATGTGCACTCATCACTTCAAATTCATGGTCAAACGCAATTATGTTGAATTTATCTCCTTCGTCTAATTGCTTTAAGCATTCGATTACTGCTCTTTTGGTTTCTTCTAGCTTAACGCCCATCATCGAACCAGATATATCAATTAAGAATAAATACTCCTTTTCGCTATCTTCGTATACATCGTCTATTTCTGGCATGAATGATAGATATAACATGTCTTTACCATCTCTTGTTTTTGATATAATTGCTTTTGATGATAATTCATTTTTTAATTTTATATCTAGTTTAAAGTCTTTTGATAAATCATAATTTTCTACTTTTATGTTTTTTTCGTCTATTATGTTTATTTTATGGCTTGGGCAATTTATGTTTTCTACATTTAAAGTTCTGTCTATATTTATAGTAAAATCTACTGTATAATTAGTTTTTCCATATATTAATTTGTTTGTAACATTCGATTTATATCTTGGCGTTACAAGTGTTGGTATTAATATTTCTATCTGGTTGTCTATAATTTCGAATTTATCTATGTATTGTATTTTTACAGTTACTTCTTCGTCCTTATCAATTTTTCCAACTGATATTTTAAATATGTTGCCCGTTTCTTGTTCCATCATGTAAGCACTGTTACCTTTAACAGTGTTTTGTTGGTATTCTCTTTTTGCTTCGCCCTTTTCTTTGCATTTTCCTTTTAATATTTTATCTCCAACCTTTATTTCAAATCCAACAACTGTTGCAGTTTCTACTATTGGAAATGTGTATCCAACTTCTAGAACTTCTTTTGTATTATTTTTGTACATTTGTTCAATTTCAAATGTTCCAAACTTTCCTATTACATTACCTGTTATTTTTACTTTCTTTAGAGCCAACTCTCTTAAATCTACATTTCTCATTTTTTATTTCCCCTCTATATAATTCTAGTCTTCTAACATTTTTTCTACATATTTTTTTACATTTTCAATAATATGCTTATATTTTTCACCATTTTCTTGTGAATAATTCATTTCAAATATGTCACATACATTTTCTCTAATGTATATTTCTTTACCGCTTCCAGATATTTTGGTTTTTTCACTATTGTACTCTGAAGTTTCTTCTTTCAATTTTAACTTTGGATTTTTTTCAGTATCTTCCAAACTATACTCTCTTATTTCTTCTGTCGGATTTTCCAAAATATATTCTCTTATTTTATTTAATGGCATATACTCTGATTGTAATTTTTTTATAAGAAGTAACCTATTTAAATGTTCATCATTATATACACTGTTTACTCCGCTTCCTTCTGGTGGTAATAACAATCCTTTACTTATGTAGTAGTGTATAGTTCTTTTCGTAACACCTGCCTTTTCTGCTAATTCTGAAACCTTATATTCCATTTTTGTTCATCCTTTCCTGAAACTTGATTATTTTTTTCATCTCTCTGATTATTATTTTATCATCGTTACGTAACGATGTCAATATTATTTATAAAAAAAATTAAAAATTAAAGAATGCAAATTGCTGCATTCTTTTTCACTTATATTAATTTTCATTTATTAAATGTACAGGATATTCTCCATTTTTTATAACATTTATAATCTTTTGAGGTTTCAGCGGATATTTTTCTAATTCATCTATTTTAATCCATTCGTAGTGAATATCACTTTCAATTCCGCCTTCCATATTTTTCATTGTGTATTATTACTCCTGCTGCTCTTATGTTTAATTTGTAGCCATCTATTTTAATAGCTAGATCTCCTGGTTCGTATGCCATTTTATTTTCTCCTTTTTTATTTTTTCAAATGGATCTTCTTGTAATTTCATTTTATGTAACATTTTTTCCTCCGTCCCCGGATTGTACAGAATTAAGTAATAATCTAGGACAAGCCGAATATAATATTTCTAATCTCTCCAAATTTCTCCATTTATAAATTCAGTTAGTGCCATTATAAATGCTTCTCTTGTTAAATCATATCTTGTAACCACATCTTTTGTAAGATGAGCTATGCCACCTTTTTCATTTTTTAGCCCGTTTCCATTAAATATTTTGTCCATTACAATTCCTAAATCTGTATCTATAATTTCCTTTACATATTTATCTGGTACTGGAAAGGCTGGACCTGTACCAAAGCTCTCATATCCATTTTTATCTTTGATTACAGCTATTTGAATAATGCACCATTTTCCAAGTTTATTTGTAATTCCAGATTCAACTCCTATAAAGAAATCCGCTTCTACATTGTTATCCTCTGCATATTTAATCAAGTTGTTTACTCTATTGCTTGCTCCTTGATAAATCTCATCATTCACAGGTTCATCGCTAACACCTGAGTTCACAGATATTCCTACTACTTCTACATCCTCGTAAAATTTTTCAAATGCCTGCTTTGCACCTTCAACTTTTCCTTTATTGTTTGTTCCTATTAAAACTTTCATAATTAGCTGACTCCTTTCTCTTTCTATAATTCAAATTTATATATTTTTTCTTCACCTATTTCTCATATTGATATTCTTGTATTACTTTTCCATCTACGTCTTTTAATATTATCTTGTTTTCTTCTAATATGATGTAGCTATGTGCTGTGTTGCATTTTGGTAGTGATATTGACCCTGGATTTGCAAATATCAAGCCTTCTTTTTCTTCTATAAATCCTTGATGTATATGTCCATAAATCATTATGTCGAAATCGTCATAAGGTATGTTTTCTATGTTGTATTTGTGTCCATGTGTGAAGTAAAATTTCTTTCCGTTTATCTCCATTAATATGTGGTCGTTGAATTTGAATTCTGAAATCATTTCGTCTACTTCTGCGTCACAGTTCCCTCTTACTACTAATAGCCTGTCTTTCATTGAGTTTAATGTTTCTGCAACTTTCATTGGGTTGTATTCTTGGCTCAAATCGTTTCTTGGGCCGTGGTAATATAAATCTCCTAATAATATTATTTTTTCTGGGTTTTCTCTTTCTACTATTTCTCTTATTTTGTCGGCATAATATCCCGAACCATGTATATCTGATATAACTAAAGCTTTCATGTTATTTTCCTTTCTATATTTTTGAATTGTTCATATTATAGCAGTAAATTATATAAGTTTGTTTCATCCTAGTTTTATTTTTGTTTTCCATATTATATCATATCTTCATAATATTAAATAGATGTTAAATATTTAAATTACAACATACTTTTACAATTAAACTAAATTATATCATAAATTCTTGCCATGCAAAAGGCGGGGGATAATATCCCCCGCCTATGCAGTATGTTAGACAGAAACAGTAGCAGCACGTTTTCTCAGAGCTTTGTGCTTTGCCTTTGCTTCCTCATCCCGTGTACATACACTAATTACAGACCCCTTAATTGATTTTTCATCGTGCAGCACCGTAAAAACGTCTCCCACGCTTACTGGCGCAAACCTCTTGAATTTTTCGAGTGGTACATAAACCACCCGAGATTTGCTTGTAAGATAGTCTTTTTTCTGGCTCTCAATGGTCCAGATAAACTCAAGTTCGCATTTAGCGAACAGGTTGTCTTTCTGTCTAATTTCCAAATAGCTAAGCATCTGTGTCCTCCATTTTTTACCAAAAATTTTACTTATTTGTCTACATACCAGCTTGTCTAGCAAACTGTTCTTCAATCGCCTTGACAAGTGTCATAGCGATTCCTCCTTTCATTCATACTCTTTATTATATCATATTATTCTCATTTTGGCAAATTATACCAAAAATTAATCGAATAATCGTGTATTTTTCGTATTTTTCCTAAAAATTATTCAGAAGTTTATTACACCTCTGAACAATTTTTATTATATATTATCCTGTCTTATTGTTTCTATTATGTTTTGCTTGTTTATTTTGTTTAACGAATATTTCATTGTTAGTCCTACTATTATAAATACAAATATTACAGAAATTATTATTGCATGCCATGGTATTATAAATCCAAAGTCTATCGAATTTGTAAATGATTTGAATATTGCATATGAGCCTAAAAGCCCTATTGGAATTCCTATTAGCAATGATTTTGCTCCATACATTATGCTCTCTAATTTTATCATTTTGTTAAATTCTTTTGTTGTCATTCCTATTGATTTTAGGTTTGCAAATTCTTTTGAGCGTAGTATCATGTTTGTTGTTATTGTGTTGAATATGTTAGTTACACCAATTAATGTAATTACTGCTATGAATCCATACAAGAATATTGATACGAGTATTATTATTCTTCTTTGTTGATCTGCATACTCAGCTAAATTTGTTATCATTATATCTTCAAATTCTTCGCCTTCTTTTTTAAGGTCTGTTAGCTTGTTTTCTATTTCTGATGGTTTTTGTGCATCTATGCATAGATTTCCACTACTTAATTCACTCCTATCTTTAGTAACTACTGGATAGTCCTCAGATACAAACAAGTAGCCTCCCTCTGTATAACAGCTTTCATATCCCATTGGTCTTTCTGTTGTAATTTTAGAAATTTTTATTTGCTTTTGCTCATCATCCATAGTAACTTCCATTGATTCTCCAGCTTTAACATTAAAATAATGCTCAACTTTTGATTTTCCTTGCCCTAGATAATGCATCATGTCGTCTCCAAGTATTGCTATGTTTGAATAATCTTTCTCATTCATTCCAAGGCTTTTTACATAAGACTTGAAGTAGTCATTGTTAACCATAACAATTGTCAAACCTAGAGTATTATACTCATATTTTCCAACATCTTCTGGGAAGTCTTCTTCATATATCTGTTTTTTATTTTCTAATTCTTCTTTAGCAAAGTCTGTTCCATATTTGTTTACGTCTATCACAGCACTAGTCTGGTATGAATAACTGTAGCTATTTATTCCGCTCCATGTCGCAATTTTTTCATATAATGCTTCATTTCCACCATTTACTGCTATGTTATAGCTCAAATCTGTATAATATGAACCTGTCATCATCTGTCCATAAGTTAAGAATGATGAAAGTGCTATGAATATTGATATACTTACAACTAGCGACACTACTGTTGTTCTGTATTTTTTTCTATTTCTTTTTAAGTTTTTGCTTGCAATTACTCCGCCTATTCCAAATAATTTTTTCGTTAATTTTGATGTTTTTATTTTTCTTGTCTTTATCTTTATATCATCTGTTCCACGTATTGCCTCAATTGGTGGAATTTTAGATGCTTTTATTGCAGGAATTAAGCATGATAAAAATATTGTAATGCCAGAGATTACTACTGAAATTAAAATTGCCATTCCTGGTACATTATACACAAATTCTGTACCTTCCATCATGTCTCCCATTAATAAATTTACTATCCATAATAAAATTATTATTGCAACAATTCCTAATAAGATTCCAAGTGGAATTGCAACTATACCAATATATAATCCTTCTAGTAAAACACTTCTTTTTATTTGTTTTTTAGTTGCTCCAACAGATGCTAGCATTCCATATTGTTTTGTTTTTTCAGATACAGAAATACTGAAGCTGTTTCTTATTACAAACACGCTACTTACAACTATTATTACTATAATAACACCAGCAATTCTATACAAAACACCTAATATACTCTCACTCAGAACTCCTTCAAATCTTAATAAGTCCTTATTAATATCTGCTTCAATTTCACTCTCAGTTTCAGCTTCTATAGTATTTTTAATTTGATTCATTACATTTTCATATTCTTTTGGATTTTTTAGAGTTACATAGAAGTTGGCTGTTTGTGAGTTTTTTATTGTAGCATCAGCTGTCACTGATTTTTCATTTTCTTCTGCTGATAAAATTTCATTTGAAGCATTTGTATTTAATTTTGTGCCTATTGATGTTATTTTGTCTGTGCCATCTGCATTTTTCTCATCATTTGAATATGTAACTGCCGTATAGCCTGGTGCAGAATAAGGCTCAAGTCCTGTATTAGGTCTTTTCATTATTCCAATAACAGTGTATTCTTTTTTCTGTCCATCAACAATTTGCTCCTCATAATCTTCGTTGTCTCCGGCTTTTCCAGTCTCTTGATATATATACTCTTTTGACGAACTCGCTAGATATGGATTTTTTTGATTAAGCTTACTGCCGTCCATTAGTTCTCTTGTTCCAACATTTAAAGTAATCTTATCTCCAACATTAATCTTAACTCTACCATTATCAATTAAATGTTGTGGAATAACAATCTCATTCTCATTTTGAGCCATTCGACCTTCTATCAATTTATATGCACCTTTTTCGAAAGCTTTTTCATTCATAGAAACCACATAAATATATGGTTTATCCTCATTTTGAATACTCTCGAACTTGCTATATCCAAGCTCTTTTGTAGTATAATAACTATCAACCGCATTGTTCAGCGTAATATATTTTTGCTGTTCCTGTGGCACATTAGAAAACGAAATATGATAATCACCATCACTATTCTTAATAAGATTTACAAATGTCTGCTGTGCACTTGTAACCAGCCCCGCAACCGCACAAACCAGTGCAGTAGAAAGCATAATTCCAATAATAGTAACAACAGTACGTTTCTTATTAAGCAATAAATTTTTCTTAGTCAACTTATTTAAAACATTCATTATATATTCTCCATCTTTTCGCCCAATAGGGACGCCCTTTTTTGGGCGAAATTAACTTTTCGTTTCCAAACAGCTTCCTTTACTGGACAAAATTTATATTATTTTTTCTTCTTCGCCCAAGAAAGGGCGTCCCTATTGAACGAAATTTTTCTCATCCTTTATTATCTTTCCATCTTCTATTGTTATAACTCTCTCTGCTTCTTTTGCTATTTCTAAGTCGTGAGTAATTATTACAACAGTCTGGTTAAACTTTTTGTTCGACAATTTTAATAATGATATTATTTCATCACTAGCCTTTGAATCTAAGTTTCCTGTTGGTTCATCTGCTAGCATTAATGCCGGATTATTTATCATTGCTCTTCCTATTGATACACGTTGTTGTTGTCCTCCAGATAATTGGTTTGGCAGATGCTTCTCTCTTTTTTCTAACCCTAATGTTTTTATTAGCTCATCTAATCTTTTCTCATCAACTTTTTGTCCGTCTAAGTCACATGGCAATGTTATGTTTTCTCTTACATTTAATATTGGTATTAAATTGTAAAATTGATAGATTAAACCAATTTGTCTCCTTCTAAATATTGCTAAATTATCATCATTTAAAGAATAAATGTCTTTTCCATCTATGAACACTTTGCCTGAAGTTGGTCTATCAACTCCTCCTAACAAATGTAGCAATGTAGATTTTCCGCTTCCGCTAGCTCCTACAATTGCAACAAATTCTCCTTTCTCTATTGAAAACGAAATGTGGTCAACTGCATTAACCTGATTTTCACCTTTTCCATAAGTCTTAACTAAATCTTCAACTCTTAAAATTTCCATTATATTTTCCTTTCTTGCTTTGGAATAGCAGATTAAATCTCCAAAGCACTCAATTTGGAAAAGAATTAAATTTTGGCAAGGAAAACAAATTTACAAGGCAAGGGCGCATACGTGCTGTATGTAACCGCGTTGGAAATGAAGTTTGACACAGCCAAAATTGTAAGTCTTTTTCAAATTTTCTTTTACTGAAATTATAATACTATATCAAAGTGACAAATAAATGACATTTTTTAATTTTTGAATAAATAAGAAATTTCTGCATATATCAGTGTTGCCTAAAACAGAAAATATCAATATTAAAATAGAGCCAGAATTAAAAAATAGAAACAACTTTGATGAGACTGAATTCGTCAAAGTTGTTTCTATTCTTTCAAGCAGAGAAACTTTACCTACTAAATATTGTAATCATATATTAGAACCCGAAAGTGAACGGATTCTATGAATGTCATATAAAACCCGATTGGTTATTAGTATATCAAATTGATAATGATATTTTTATTTTAACACTTGTTAGAACAAGTACTCGTTCTGATTTATTTTAATTTAAAATATAGTTGTTTCTCCTAGCACTGAACAACCAATTCCAATTCAAATGTTCTTGTATACAATTCCGTCTTGTCCTATTTTTCTACAGTCACATCAACTGTCTTTTTATATTCCTTATTATACAACAAATCTTTTACTGTAAAAGTATATGTGCCACTTTGCGTTGCTATATATGTATCTGATTTTTCACCCTCTGGATTTATTATTTCATATAAATTATATACTCCATTTTCATTTCCAAAACAATATTCCAACGTACCTTTTAGCCATGTGTCAAGCCCACCATGACTCTCTACATAATTCCAGAAAGCTTCTTCTGAATTTTCCGAAATAATCCCCTTATCATATTCGTATTTTATTGTCTCACCAAATGTGGAAAAATCTGTTCCATGCCCCTTATTTATAGACAAATGCTCAGTAACAGATATAACATGTTTCTTATCATAGTCCGTCATCTTAGCAATTTGTTCATTACTTATGCTAATCAATCCATCAACAGATGTTACTTTCAAAACAACGGCTGATTTATTTTTTTCTTGTGTAATTTCTATTTTTACTTCTTTATTGCTTTCATCATTTGATTTATTGGTATTTTTCAAAGTTATTAAACCTGCAATAAAAAATATAACAATTATTACTAATATAACAACACTAGCCATTATTTTAATTTTCTTATTTTTCACGTATATCCACCCCTTTAATTTTTTAACTCATCAAATCTAAATTGCAAAAACTTCACCCAAAAAGGGGCGTCCCTATTGGGCGAAGTTTTTGCTGAGTATAATTTATTCAGCATCTTTTAATCGTAAGTATCCAAGTTCAACCCATCTGTTATATGCTAAATTTAAATTAAATAATAGCTTTGGTTTAGCTCCAGCTCTGTTTTTATCAACAACACAAGCATAATATCTTTCATCTGGATCATCATAATCTTTTAAATTAAAGAATTTATCGTCTACTTCATTTAAAGAGTATTCATAATTTTTATAATTTTCTTTGTGTATTTGTTTGAACAAACAAAGTGTATCTAATACTTCTTTTACAGTCCTACTAACAGCTAAATCGTTTATGTTTAAATTAATAGGGTCTGTTGCAGTTTCCGCAAGTTGCAAAGTTGAGCCTATAAACATGTTAAAGTTTTGAGCTAAATTCGATAAAATTGTTGCTGTTTTCTTTAGCTCTTCTCCGTTACCAATGTTTTCAATGTCTGTTTTTAGCGTATCGTAAAATACATATTCAACATGCTCTTTATAATAATAATTCATTATTACTTTCTTTAACTCATCGTTTGTGTGGTCTGTTATATTTATAAAGTATATTGAATTTGCAACCTGTTTATTAAACCAGTTAGTTACCTTTATTGTTTGCGTAAATTCTGTTGATATTTGTGAAAGTCTCCTTGCGAATTCAGCTTGAGATTCATTTTCCTCTTTCACAACATATCCGTTTTCATCAACTTTTGCTACAAAAGGGTTATCTGGTCTAAATTTAAATTCCAATAATTCGCCTTCTGTTTTATGCAAGTGTTGACCATGCAATTCTTGTATTTCTGGGTTATTTAATATCGTAGTAATTAAGCATAGTTTCATTTTTTCTTCTGACATCTCATTAGAAATTAACAAAACTTTCTTTTTATGCATTAATGCAATATATGCAGCTAGATTAATTGTAAATCTACTCTTACCAGAGTTTGATGGCATCGCAAACGCCATTGTTTCTCCTTGTCTTATTCCCTTAAATACACTAGACAAAATCTTAAATGGAATAGATAAACCATTTGTTAATGTGTTATCTCCTCTAACCAAAAATCCTGTCAAGTCATCGTTTAATATAGACCTCTTAAATTTTTCCGTTGCAGTAACCTGTTCAACAGCTCCTTCAACTTCTTCAACAGTCATTTTGTCATACAATTCATAATTTCTTATGTCTGCAATCTCTTTTTGTACATGTTTTACAGGATTTTCTCTGCAACATCTTCTAAGTGTAAATAATTTTTTTAGCTCTGTATATGTCTTTTCCATTTTATATTTAGAATTTTCATAATCAACTTGAATTTGATATTTAAATTCAGTAAGCTCATCAGTTGTCCTTGCAAAATTAAATCCTTCTTTTGCAATTTCTGGTGCATACTTTTCACCATCTGTAAACAATACTGTTTTATACACATCTAACAATTGTTCATCTAAAAACAAGCAATCTTTATATAGAAAATAATATGCAGAAATCTGTTTTACATCATTTAGAAGCAAACCAATATATCTCTTTTCAAGTTCAGTATCGGCTAATTCAACAGGGTATCCTAGTCCTTCTTCTTGCTTTCTTTCTTTTATCTTTCTTTCCTTTTCCTTAACCTCTGCATAGTCTTCATATTCAACATTGCCAGACATCTGTAAAATTTGCAATTCATCTAAAGCCTCTTGAAATTTACTCTCGCTAAGAAACTTTCTTATTTTTTCCATTCTATCTCTATTTTCATCTGTTACCTTAATTCTATCAAGTAAATCATAAATAACTTGAGCATTTTCTTCGTTCATATGGTTCGTCCTTTCTTGTACTTACTTTGTTTAAATAATATAAATAAATTCAATTTGTTCGTTTCAGCATAACACAAACAGAAATAATTTGTTTTCTTAAATTCAACATGTTGCTCTTGGTCGAAGCTCCTTCCGCTACTCAAAATGCGAGCTATCAGTTGAATTTTGTAAAAACATAAATTATTTCTGTTTTTATTTTTTTATTAGTCTATCATCGTTATTTTTTCAATTACTGGTTGATTATTTTTTGCAACAGTTCCATTATCATCTTCAACTGCTGTTTCGTCACATATTTTATCTACAACTTCCATTCCACTTGTAACAGTTCCAAATGCAGCATATTGTCCATCTAAAAATGTACTATCTTTGTGCACAATAAAGAATTGTGAACTTGCACTGTTTGGCATAGAAGATCTTGCCATAGAAATAGTTCCTCTTACATGAGAAATTGAATTTTTTACTCCATTAGAAGCAAACTCACCTTTAATAGTCTTACTGCTTCCTCCTGTTCCATTTCCAAGAGGGTCTCCTCCCTGAATCATAAATCCAGATATAATTCTATGGAAAGTTAACCCATTATAAAATCCTTCATTTACTAAATTTGCAAAGTTTTCAACTGTTATTGGTGCAACATCTGCATCTAGTTCTAATGCTATTGTTCCATAGTTTTTCACAACTATTTCAGCATGATGTTTTCCTGTACTATACATATTATTTTCCTCACTTTCATTGCTTATTTGATTATTTTGTATATTTTCGGCTTTATTCTCTGTGTTATTCTCCTTTGTAGAATTTTCTGTATTAGTTGTTCCTTCTATATTTGTTGAATTTTCTTTTGATTGTTTTTTGCTTTGAGAATTGCTGTTTATAACTGCATAAATTCCAATTGCAACAAGCATTACAATTACAACCATTCCTATAATAATATACGACTTTTTCATGTAAATTCCTCCTTAATTATATAAATTATCTTCCTTCATCATATTCAACACTTTCTTCTAAAACTTCGTGTTCTCTATTTATTTCAATATGTTGTTCTTCATCTATTCCTTGTGAAAATTTCTTCATGAAGCTTTCTTTTTCTCTTCTTCTTTTGAATGTTTGATAATGCTGACCTGGCTCTCTATTTTTATAATTTAAAATGTCTCTAAAATTTTCAACACTCTTACTTAAATAATCTAAACCATATGAAAAATCTAGTAATTCTTTACTGCTCCTTAACGCTAAGCACTCTGGTTTTAAGTCTGTTTTTGTACTAAATGGAGTTTTCCTTGTTCTCCCTGCTCTATGTAATTTCTATTTAATTCCTCCTCATGTACACAAATTTCAATCGCATTTATTATCTTATCTGGTTCAGTATATAAATTTGTGTTTAAATTTTTCATAAAATTATCTGTATTTGGAATTCCTCCAAACAAGCAAACTGATGCATGCCCATATGAATTTAAAGTTTTTAATGCACCTATTGCTGGTCTTAAATATCCAGATTTAATAATACTATCTGCAACATCTTTTTCTGCTGTACTTACACTAGTTATAAAATATCATTCTTCCCCTTAAGTGTCAATGTTTTTTCTTTAAAATATATAAAATGGCCCTTTTTCAATTGACCATTTTTATTCTTTCCTTGATTATGTTTTGAGCATCACTTGGCAATAAATCAATATAATTTCTAATTAATTTTCTACAATTATACCCCTTTAAAGTTCCAACCTGCGAATTAACCTTTGCAATTAAATTCTTTTCGTTTTCATATTGTATATTTTTTGCTCTTTGACATGTTCTTATTATAACTTGTTTACTAGGTTTTTGATATCCATAAGGATGCGATACCTTTCCTAAAAATGGAACTTCGTGGTAGGCTGTATCTATTTTTGTTTTTTTATTTATAAACTGGTGTGTTTCAGCAAGCTTATTTTGTATAAGAGGCAAAGTATCAATAAGTTGTTTTTTATTGTCAGATATAATAATTATGTCATCTACATATCTGATATATTTATCTAATTTTAATTCTTCTATTACATAATGGTCAAAATTATTTAAATTCAAATTACTTCCTGCTTGAGCTGTAAGATTTCCTATTGCCATTCCATAATTTGAATTACAATCCATTTTTCTTCTATTAGGTACTAAATTTCTTATTTGTTCACTGCATTTGTATTCACAATCTAGTGCTGGATTGTTTTCGAATATCACTGGTGTTAAATATAACAATAATTCTTTATGCTTTCCTTTAGATTTGTTTTGTATTAATTTTTTAAACTTTTCACTTACTATTCTTCAATCAACAGACATAAAATATCCAGATAAATCTATTTTTAAGAAAAAACTAGGCATAATTCATATGCCTTGTATAATTCTTCAAATTCTATTTTATCTTCCATTTTTCCTCCGTTATATTTACAATAACATCTTTCCAAAAAGGAAAGATGTTATTGTATTTATTATAATGAAACTCCTAGCCAGACGCACAGGATATTTGTTGTTGTTGTTGTTGTCGTTGTCGATTTTGCCAGTACTAAAATTAACGTAATAGCCGTTGTTGTTGTTAGCAGAGGACGACCAATCAAATACTCACAAACGTCGTCAAAGCATTTTTATTGCTCAACTTTTGACAATACCACATATATGGTGGAGCAATCACTTTCATTATATTAAATATCTTTTATTTACTTTATCTTGACTTATCAATGCTTTTATTGTTTGTTTTTCTACTTCAAGAATACTTTTATTAAAGGTTTCTCCCATATTTTCTCTTCCTATTTTACAATTTTCAAACCAAGAACTTCTTACGAAGTTTTATCTTGGTTTGAATCTATGCGTTATTTACATAACGCATTTTTCTTATTTCTAATTTTTTACAAAATTAGAAAGTCCTAGCCAGACGCACAGGATAGAAGTTGTAGTTGTAGTCGCTGTCGATTTTGCCATTACTAAAATTAACGCAATAGCTGTAGTAGTCGCTGTTGGCAGAGGACGACCAATATCTATCTTTTAATCCATAACCACTGTAGTTCGAAGTTGTTATTCCCAATTGTCCTCCAAATGTAGCTAATTCAATGTGGGTTGGAACTCTCCATTCTCCTGAGGTTATTCCCTTAGCATTAAAAAATGTATATGTTGCACTATTATTATAATCACTTAGTGCCATTACTTTAAATCTTGCATTTCCACTTCCTCTTGCAGATAATACATCTTTTATTCCGAATGGGCCATTATAATTTGTTTTGCTTACATAATATTCTTTTAATCCTGTTACAGTAGATATTGTATAATCAGTGCCTCCCCATGAGCCACTTCCGCCATATTTAAAGTCTGCAAATATTATTCCATCCACTGTTCCATTTCCATCTACATCAGCATAATATCCTACTCCAAAATTTCCCGTAAATGTTGAGTCTTTTACTGTTACTGTATATGTTGCTGTTTTTTCATTATAATTTGTGTTAGATGCACTCTTCACAGTTATTGTTGCACTTCCTACTCCAATTGATTTTACTGTTACTGTATTACCACTTACACTAACCGTAGCTACTCCTGTATTTGACGACCATGCACTTATACTTCCAGTACCACTTGCTGTAAATGAAGTGCTATTTGGATATGTTATTGTACCACTATAAGATGATAAACTTAAGCTTCCATTTGCTTTATTTACTTTTACTGTTTGTGTTGTGCTTTGCGTTTTATATCCTGCTTTGCTTGCTCTTACTGTTACCGTAAATGACGAGGTGTTTGTTATTGTTGGCATTGTCGTACTATACGTGCCTCCATTTATTGAATACTCTAATTTTGCATCACTTGGATTTACGCTTACATTTGTTAATGCATTATGTTCTTTTCCGTCGTATGTTCCTGTATATGGTGTTGCACTTAAGCTTATTGTTCCATTATTTACTGTTGTTTCATATGTTGCAGACTTTGCTGTATAATTTTGTGTTTCTGCGCTAGTTATCGTTATTATTGCGTTTCCTGCTGTCGTTCCTGATTTTACTGTTACCGTATTTCCACTTACACTTGCTGTTGCTATATTGTTATTATTTGAATAAACACCTAATGTTCCTGTATTTTCACTTACCGTAAATGCTGTGTTATTTGGATATGTTATTGTTCCACTAATCTCAGATAGTGTTAATTTTCCTTCTGCCTTATTTACTACTGCTGTTTTAGTTACTGTCTCTGTTTTATATCCAATTCTACTTGCTTTCACAATTACAGAAACCGATGAAGCAT
>ERZ827450.445-NODE-445-length-55794-cov-7.345952_pt1 | contig 55794 bp, 38 predicted proteins | sample MGYA00519773_ERZ827450 | MGnify/ENA primary metagenome ERZ827450 (study PRJEB31778, sample SAMEA3449306) | human gut metagenome | biome: human gut; feature: human-associated habitat; material: faeces | place: United Kingdom | collected 2010/2012 ...
ACATCGTGGCGGCTCACCTGCACAGGGACGAGGAAACGCCGCACATACACGTTACACTCGTCCCCATCGTCAAGGGAGAGCGAAAGCGCAGGAAAAGGGAGGAACAGACGAAGAAGCGATACCGCAAGAAACCGACCGACACCGTGAGGCTGTGCGCAGACGATATTATGACACGGCTGAAATTGAAGTCCTACCAAGATACCTATGCCGAAGCGATGGCGAAATACGGGCTGCAAAGGGGCATAGACGGCTCGAAGGCTCGCCACAAGTCCACGCAGCAGTATTATCGGGATATACAGAAACTCGCCGATAACCTCAAAGCGGAAGTGGTGGATTTGCAACAGCAGAAAGAAACGGCGCAGGAGGAACTAAGACGGGCGAAAAAAGAAATACAGACCGAGAAGCTGAAAGGGGCGGCAACCACCGCAGCCGCCAACATCGCCGAGAGCGTCGGTTCTCTTTTCGGCAGTAACAAGGTCAAGACGCTGGAAAGGGAGAACACCGCCCTGCATAGGGAGGTAGCCGACCACGAGGAAACCATCGAAGCCCTGCAAGACAGAATACAGACCATGCAGGCAGACCACAGCAGGGAGATACGGGAAATGCAGCAAAAGCACGGCAGGGAGATAGCAGACAAGGACACAAGGCACAAGCAGGAAATATCGTTTCTGAAAACGGTAATCGCAAGGGCGGCGGCATGGTTTCCCTATTTCCGTGAAATGCTCCGTATCGAAAACCTCTGCCGCCTTGTGGGATTCGATGAAAGGCAGACCGCAACGCTCGTCAAGGGAAAGCCGTTGGAGTATGCAGGGGAACTCTACTCGGAGGAACACGGACGGAAATTCACGACCGAAAAGGCAGGGTTTCAAGTGCTGAAAGACCCCACGGACGGGACGAGGTTGGTTCTTGCCATTGACCGAAAGCCCATTGCCGAGTGGTTCAAGGAACAGTTCGAGAAGTTAAGGCAGAACATTCGCTGACCTATACAACCGCAAAGGAAAGGCAGGGGGATGAAGCTATAACCGTGTTATCTCGCTGGAAAACAATAAAAAAGTATTCTTCATAATCTTTTGTGAATAACATTTTTTATATTTGCGCCATAAAAAGCACATTGAGATTTGTACTGGATACGTGATGAACAAAGAACTTTCGGAAAAATACATGTAAATACAGAGTTATAACCTATTTCCGTAATTTTGCACATCATTCAAGTTTTGGTATATGCCACTTGAAAAACAATGTATGTAAACAAAAAATATAATGTAAAATGAGAAAATTTTTATTTTTTTTATTATGTACGGTAACCTTCTATTTACTCGCTTCTTGTGAGAAAGAAGAGCACTTAGACGGTAAAGGTGACAAGCCATTAGTGGATACACCTAAAGATACGATTCAAGAAGAATTTCTCCTTAAATGGGATACATTTATCGATGATAGCAATGACAATGGAGAAATTTTTATCGGTACACAGTATTTAGGAATACAAGGATGGTCACATTTAGCAACTCCACCTTACATATATATTGGAGCAGTATTCCCCGAAAGTACATTTACTACAACGTTTGATAAAGAGATTGTTGGCAAAAAGAAGCCCATATATTTAACTTTTGATTTCCCAGATCCATACATCACATCTATGGAAACAGTCAAAGGAAGTGAGTACTTACAAAAAATTAAAGAAGCTATTAGTTCTAAAGAATACCAAAGTTACACTTCACCTCAAAGACCACATATCGTAAAATTTGCAGAACTAAAATCTCTATCAAATATAGAAAGTTGTTTCCCATATAATAAAGATTTTGGTAATACACTAAAAAAAATAGCCCTACAAGAATTTAATGTAGAAAATATAAAAAGCCTATGTATTGGTGAAGTTATATTCAAAGGTTTTACAACGTCAATGGATGTCCCCTCAAATGGATTATTCACTAATGAACCAACGTCCTCCGAAAAATTAATTTATATACGAAGTCTTACATATGGGGTTAGTGCTTATTTCATAGTCGCAAGTGAAGCTCCCTATAAGGAGGTTCTAACCGCTTTTAAAGATTCATTTATGGATGATTATAATAATCCTAAAGGTGTATTACATAACTCGAAGATTATTTTATTAACAACATCCGACATAAACCAAGAAGCCGAAGTAAAAGCAACATTCAATGACTTAAATAACTTTTTGAAAAATCCTTTTATGGGTGGAAAGATATACGGATATCCTATATACTGTACTGGATTTTATGTCAAAAATAACAAGATATTTACAAGAGAAAGCTAAAAGAAATTATTAGTAAATTCAAAGAACAAGAAAAAGCAAAAACAAAATGACGAGCAAAAGACAATAGGGAAAATACATGTAAATACAGAGTTATAAATCAAAGTAATATGAAAACTAAGAGTTTTTTAGGAATACTTGGACTATTCCTGTTTGTAGTCAGTTTTATAAGTTGCGATAATGACGATGAACAAGGAAGAAAAATAACAGATTACAAAGAGTATATTCTTACCATTGCATCGAAAAAAGTTCCGGGAGTAATGAGTTCGTGTGGCAATAATTATCTAACAGATGTATATGCCGTAAAAAAAGAGCAATCCAATGATTGGGTTCCCTTTGGTAGTATTAAAGGGTTTGATTTTGAAAAAGAATATGAGTATAAAATCAAGATTAGTGAAACGACCTTTTTAGATTATAGCATGGGAGAACCAGCATGGACGGAATATGAACTGCTTGAAACAATATCCAAAGAGAAAAAGGTTTCAGAAGATTTGCCTTTGCATTTTATCCCTGAATGGTATTACGAAGATCAATTTATCCCCGAATACAGATTCGCAGTAGAAGCGGATAACAAAGAGGTAATCGAAGAAGATTTGAAAGCTAATTCTATCATGCCATTGAACTATCATTATTTGTTGTATAGGGGTGATAATAAATTAATGACATGGATTGCCATAAAAGACAACAACACAATGTTAAGTCCGAAATTTATTAAAAGCACAAATAAAAAATCCGAAGAACTTCCGGATTCTTATACTATGCTCCCCCCGAAAGGGAATGTGATGGGTTGTATGGAATGGACGTTCTTAAATGAGTATGGTAATGAAACAGATATCCCCTCGTTTGATGTTTTTGTTGGTTATTTTGAAAAATCAAGGAGCACAGGACCAACACCAAACACAGCTTGTCTTTATAAAGACCTTACAGAGCATTACAAAAGCAAATATCCAGAAGCTGGAGTAAAAACGGTCGTGGTTTCTTATGACATTTCCATAAGATTATAGAGCCTCCGGCGTTTTTCCGCTGGTGCTTCTAACATTTGCACATAAAAATTGAATTATCCATGAAAAAAATTATTCTATTGGGTTTCTTATATTTACCTATATGCATATTTGCGCAAAAAAACTATTTTTCCATAACGGGAAGGACATTTTTAGAAGAATATATAGTTCCTAATCAAACAACAAAATCCCCCTTAAGTGCTGGTGCTTATATTCAAATTAAAGGAATGCCGGAACGTGGTTGGTTGGCAGATACAGAAGGGTACTTCAAAATAGATAGCCTGCGAAAAGGGAAATATCATCTAACATTTTCATGCATTGGTCTTGAGCGTGTAGATACTGTAATTCTCATTAATGGCAACATAGATTTAAAGATTATATTGTCAGACCTTAGTATTCATACACCACAATTAAGCCTAATTCTTTCAAAAGAAGAAGAAAACAAAGTTCTGAAAGACAATTTTTGGGATAAATACGGACTTAATGCATCGTGGTACACAAAAGAAAGTTTACGAGATAAATCACAGCGAATAACAATTTTAGGTTATTCCCATAGGGTAAAAAGAAATCAAATAATTTTCGACTATCTCGATAAGAAATACGGATATAGCTGGAGATTTGAAGCACCCAAAGGAATAATAGGGTTAGACGAAACATTAGACACTTATGAACTTTTACAAAATGACAAAGCAGACAACGCCCCTAACATTATACCCCATGAATGGGATGAATGATTTTCTTTTTTCGCAAGTTGCAAGTATAAAATTTCCACCGAAAGTTCGTACTTTCGGGAAAAGATGTTATATTTGCAAATGAAAGAGTTATTTGATAGCATAGCAACGCAAAACGCTGAAATTCGCACTGTTGCTAAATCGTTACTTCTACTTCTCAAATAATTCGCTAAAAGTTTATTTCTCAATCGGTTAAGTCAAACCGAGAAAAATCTAAAATAATTTGCACGCATTGTCATAAAAATTTTCGTTAGATAATTTTGATATGATTTTCAATACGTTCCCAAATATATATACTATCTGTATTACTTATTTTTAAAAGATTTGAAAAAAAATTATTTGGGTTCATAAGGTTCGTAAAGTTTATAAGGTTTGTAAAGTGACGGGAGTCCTTCGGACCGTGTTTAATGGTTGTTTAAGCTGTAATAGACAAAGCGTCCTTACAGGACGCTTTGATTTTATAAACCTTATGAACTTTATAACCCTATCATAGTAGCATGATCACGCTAGCCGATAGTGTGCTGATGCAAATCCAAAGGATGATACCTAACAAGATCGGTTTGAAACCTACTTGTTTGATGGTATCTTTAGAGAGGCCTGCACCGATAAGGAATAGCGTGAATAACATTCCGACTTTGGCGAATCCCACGATTTGTGTGTAGAGATGTCCCCATTGCGGCGTGTAGGTAGCGATGATCATGGCTACAATGTAGAAGAAAATAAAGTAAGGAATGGATATTTTTGATTTGGTGTTTGTTCCTTTATTATAGAAGAAGGCGGCGATCAATGAAACCGGGATGATCCAAAGTGCCCGGATCAGTTTGGTCGTGGTAGCGATGGCTAAAGCCTCGTTACTGAATGTTTTAGCAGCACCGACCACGGAACTCGTGTCGTGAATGGCTATGGCGCACCAGTACCCGAATTGATGATCGTCCATTTCCAGCCAGCGGCCGATTACGGGAAAGATGAATAACGCCACGGCGTTAAGCATGAAAATGGTTCCCATGGCCACGGTGATGTCCTTGTCCTTGGCTTTAATCACGGGAGCTAGGGCCGCGATGGCACTTCCCCCGCAGATGGCAGTTCCTCCGGAAACGAGAAACCCGGTATCCCGGTTGACCCTTAGTTTGCTGGTAAAGAATAATCCCAGTCCGATGGTAACAACGATGGAAAATATGGTGAACAGGATTCCCGTTTTTCCGGCCTCGATGGCTTGTTCCACGTTCATGCCGAAACCGAGTCCTACAACGGATATTTGGAGAAGTATATGAGTGATTCGGCTATTGATTGCCAAAAACGGGTGGCCGATAGTCAACGATAAAATTAAACCTAGTAAAAGGGCAAAGCCCGGATCAAGGAATGGTACAAGAAATAAAGCTACGATGAAAAGTACTTCCTTTTGATTTTTGTTCAGTTGAATTTTGCTCATAATCTTTAGTTATTTGTTCGGTGCAAAATTCTTTCAAATGTATGAATTTTGGAAATAAGAAATATTCAGATAGTATAACTTCTGGTTATACTTCAATCACCTTTATGTTTTGCGTTTTGATTTCCGGTTTCGGGATTCGCAGAATCTCAGGAGTAGTTCGGCGTAGGGATCAATGGTACCTTGCTTGTGAATGGCATAGAGGGAGCGGGTGATTTCGAGATCGTCGATGTCGATGATTTTTAGCAGGCCACAGGACAATTCGTCTTGGATGGAAAACACGGAGACCAAGGCGTAGCAATCGGAGTGTTTGAGGTATTGTTTGATTCCCTCGGTACTTCCGATAACGATCTGTTGGTTTAGCTCGTTGATAGACATCCCGGCTGCAGATAGCTGGCGCTGGATAATGTTATATGTTCCGGAGCCTTCTTCCCGAACGACGAATTTTAACGTCTTCAGTTGTTCTTTCGTGATCGATTCCGGGGAATCATTTTTGGCCGAGGTAACCAGGACGATTTCATCTTTTAAAAAAGGGATGTAGTGAATGTCCGTTTGCGAGGGTACACCTTCAATGAAGGCGAGTTGGATGTTTTTATCCAGTAATTCCTGCTCGATCTGGTAGGTGTTACCACTGATCAGGTTTATTTCGATATAGGGATGAGTTTCCCGGAAACGGGCCAAGTATTCAGGTAATATGTACTGGGATAGCGTGGTACTGGCCCCGATGTGTAAAGTTCCGGAGAACTCTTTTTTCATGTGCTGCAGGTTGAAGGTGATGATGCGTTCCCGTTCAATCAGTTCTTCGCTTTGTTCCAAAAGGTATTTTCCGGCAGGGGTAAGCATCAACCGTCCTTTCTCGCGATCAAAAAGAGTGATCCCCAATCCTTTTTCCAGTTCCTTGATGCTTTTGGAAATGGCCGGTTGGGAAAGTCGTAATATCTCGGCGGCTTTTGTGGTGTTCAAATGCTTTGCCGTGTGATAAAAGATCGTGAGTTTGTGGTCTAACATTTTGTTTGCTTTTAATTCTGAACAAAGGTAGAGAAAAATGGTCAAATTTGGTCATGTTCAAAATGGATGGGTGTATTTATTTGTGATTTTATATACGTCGATGGAGAGATGAGTTTGGTTTCATTTTGGGAAAGGAGATAGTAATGTCACTGTTTAGGATGGAACCCTTGACGGCGGAATTCGTATCTGTTATGGGGATATTTTCAAGTGTCCTATTGTATAATTTTTATTTGTTATTGTCAATGTTTTTTAATATCTTGACGCCGTTTTTCTGGATTACTGGCACATTTATTGACACTTAGTTTTAATGAAAGTTTGTAAGATGAAATTAATATATAATACGTTTTTAGTATGGAGAATAAATTAGATATTTTGACCCAAAAGCTTTACAATGAGGGGGTAGATAAGGCTCGCCAGGAGGCAGAGAATATCATCAACCAGGCAAAGCAAGAGGCCGAAAAGATTATTGCCGATGCGAAAGCGAAAGCAGCACAGATGAATGCTGATACGGAGACAGAGGTTTCTAACTTGAAAAAAAAGGCCGAGTCTGAAATGACGTTAAGTGCGCGCCAAGCTATCACGGCTTTAAAACAGGCAATCACGAATCTGGTTGCCGGGGATGTTGCCGGGGATGTTGCCAAGATTGGGTTTGAGGAAAAAGCTTTTATTCAGGAGTTGCTCATGACGATTGTGAAGAAGTGGGATGTTGCCGGTGGAAACTTGAACATGGAAATTCTTCTTTCCGAGGGTGAAAAGGCAAAGTTCGAATCGTTTGTTGCGGCTAAGTACAAGGATCTGTTGGATAAAGGTCTTGATGTAAAAGTGGGTAATTTAGAAGAAGGATTTGTGATCCAGCCTAAAGACGGCGGTTTCCAAATTGCCTTCTCCGAGAAACTATTTGAAGCTTTCTTTAACCAGTACATGAAAGGCTTCACGAAAAAGCTCCTTTTTGATGAAAGTAAATAGATGCCAGATTTTAGCAAGGGAAACGATGGTTTGCCAATCTGAAATCTAAAATCTAAAATCTAAAATTTGAAAGGGATGATATTAAAAAATAATTACTACTGTTTTATTGCAGGACTACCGGAGGTCTTTCTGGATGATCGGAAACTAGCGTTGTCCGTGAACGGGTTTCGGGAGTTGGCTCGGGAGGCTCTGAAGAAGGAGGATGTGAAGTTGATGGAGTTGTTTTTTCTACCTGCCGATAATAAACAAGTTCTGCGGTTGCTAAATAAAATGGCTCCCGATACCAATCTTGAAACAGTATATCCATTACAATGTCTGGAAGACGAAATCACCGAACCAACTAATTCTTTACCTGTTTATCTCAATCGATTTATCGCGGATTTTAAGCGAGAACATTTGAAATACGATGTTTCTCCTGAGAATGTATTGAGTTGGATGTACTACGATCACTTGATGAAGAGTGATAGTAAGTTTGTTCGGAATTATGCGGAATTCGTGATGAACGTGAAGAATCTGGAGACGGCCTTGACTTGTCGGAAGTACGGGAAAGAGGTTGCCCCGGAGATTATTGGTGATAACGTGTTTTCCAAAGCATTAAGAACTTCGAACTCGAAAGATTTCGGTCTGGCGATGGAGTTTCCGTATGTGGAGAAGGTAATCTCTCTGATGGGGAACACGAATCTTGTCGAGCGAGAGAGAGGTCTGGATTTACTTCTTTGGGATTATATTGAAGAAGCCGTGGTTTACGAGTATTTCTCCATGGATAAAGTTCTGAGCTTCATGCTTGAGTTGATGATTGTCGAGAGATGGAGCAAGATGAGTTCCGAATCGGGACGAAAAGTCTTCATGGAAGTTGTGGATAAGTTCAGAAAGAGTTTCGAGTTTGCGGAAGAATTTAAAAATTAAAATTGAGACATGAATAAGACACAAGGAAAAGTTCATAGTATTATTTCCAACCTTGTACTTGTGCGTACCGAAGGACCGGTATCTCAGAATGAGATTTGCTTTATCCAGCTTGGAAACGAGCGGTTGATGGCTGAGGTGATCAAGGTTGTCGGGGATATTGCTTATGTACAGGTTTTTGAAAGTACCCGGGGATTGAAACCCGGTTCCCTCGTGGAGTTCGAAAACCATATGTTGGAAGTTACATTGGGTCCCGGTTTGCTGTCAAAGAATTTTGACGGTCTTCAAAATGACCTGGATAAGATGACGGGGGTATTCCTGAAACGAGGAGAGTACACGAACCCGTTGGAAGAAGATAAAAAATGGAGTTTTACCCCGTTGGCGAAGGTCGGCGATAAGGTGACCGGTGCCGATTGGTTAGGTAACGTGAAGGAAAACTGGCTGGATCATAAGATTATGGTTCCTTTCAAGCTGAAAGGAGAGTATACTGTTGCTTCGATTGTTGCTGCCGGGGAATACACGATAAAGGACACGATTGCCGTGCTGAAAGATGAGGCCGGAAAAGAGATTCCTGTTACGATGATCCAGAAATGGCCGGTGAAAGTGGCTATCCGTAATTACGTGGATAAACCTCGTCCTTCCCGTCAGATGGAGACCGGGGTACGTGTTATCGACACGATGAACCCGATTTTGGAAGGGGGTACCGGTTTTATTCCGGGGCCGTTCGGTACGGGAAAGACTGTGTTACAACACGCTTTGTCTCGGTTTGCCGATGCTGATATTATTATCATGGCGGCCTGTGGTGAGCGAGCAAACGAGGTGGTGGAGATTTTTACCGAGTTCCCGGAATTGGAAGACCCTCGTTCCGGTCGTAAATTGTACGAGAGGACCACGATTATTGCTAATACGTCTAATATGCCCGTGGCAGCCCGTGAGGCGTCCGTGTACACGGCTATGACAATTGGAGAGTACTATCGTTCCATGGGAATGAAGGTGTTGTTGCTGGCAGACTCGACTTCTCGTTGGGCGCAGGCTTTGCGTGAGATGTCCAATCGTATGGAGGAGTTACCGGGACAGGATGCGTTCCCGATGGACTTGTCGGCTATCATTTCAAATTTCTATGCTCGTGCGGGAATGGTTTACTTGAATAATGGAAAGACAGGTTCTGTTACTTTTATCGGTACGGTATCTCCTGCCGGAGGTAACTTGAAGGAGCCGGTGACGGAGTCCACGAAGAAAGTGGCACGTTGTTTCTACGCCTTGTCTCAAGCACGTGCGGATGCGAAACGTTACCCGGCAATCGATACGTTGGAATCATATTCTAAATACTTGGAATATCCGGAATTTATCGAGTTCGCCAAGAAGAATATTTCCGATACATGGATTGCCGATGTGAACGAGGCTCGTAATATGCTGGTGCGTGGTCGCGAGACGGCAGAGCAGATCGATATTTTGGGTGATGACGGTGTGCCTTTGGAATATCACGTGGTATATTGGAAATCCGAGTTGATAGACTTCGTGATCCTGCAACAGGATGCTTTTGACAATATTGACGGTTCTACTGCTATGGAGCGTCAGAAGTATATGCTGAATATGGTACTGGGTGTGGTTCGTTCCGAATTTAATTTTGACACGTTCGAGGAGATTAACCCCTATTTCAAACGTATTATTAATGGTTTCAAACAGATGAACTATTCCGAATATCAATCGGAAGCGTTTAAAAAGTACGAAGCAGAAGTGAACGAGATCATTAACGAAAGAAAAAACAATTAATTTATGATTTACGATTTATGATTTAAGATTCTTAATCTAAAGAGTAAGAGTTTTAATCTAAAATCTAAAATCTAAAATCTAAAATCTAAAATTATATGACGACTGCTTTTCAAAAAGTTTATACAAAGATCACCCAGATCACGAAAGCAACGTGTACGTTGAATGCCCAAGGAGTCGGAAATGACGAGTTGGCTATTGTAGACGGACGGTTGGCGCAGGTCGTGAAGATTTGGGGAAATGATATAACCCTTCAGGTGTTCTCCGGGACAGAAGGGATTCCGACGAATGCAGAAGTGACATTCTTGGGAAAAGCGCCTACTCTGAGAGTGGGAGATGATTTATGCGGGCGTTTTTTTAATGCCTTTGGCGATCCGATTGATGGGGGGCCTGCTGTTGACGGGGAAGAAAGAGAGATCGGGGGACCGTCGGTGAACCCGGTACGTCGTAAACAACCGTCGGAGTTGATTGCAACCGGTATTGCGGGTATCGACTTGAACAACACGTTGGTGTCCGGTCAGAAGATTCCGTTCTTTGCCGACCCGGATCAGCCTTACAACCAAGTGATGGCGAACGTGGCGCTGAGAGCGCAGACAGACCGAATTATTTTGGGAGGAATGGGATTGACGAACGATGACTACCTGTATTTCAAAAATTTGTTTGACAATGCCGGGGTATTGGATCGTATCGTTAGTTTCGTGAATACCACGGAGGCTCCGCCTGTTGAGCGTTTGTTGGTTCCGGATATGGCGTTGACGGCTGCCGAGTATTTTGCGGTGGATAAGAACGAGAAAGTGTTGGTGTTGTTGACGGATATGACGTTGTATGCCGATGCTTTGAGTATCGTGTCCAACCGTATGGACCAGATTCCGTCAAAGGACTCCATGCCGGGTTCATTGTATTCCGATTTGGCGAAGATTTACGAGAAGGCCGTGCAGTTCCCTGCCGGAGGTTCTATCACGATCATAGCTGTGACTACGTTGTCCGGTGGTGACATTACCCATGCTATTCCGGATAACACCGGGTACATCACGGAGGGACAGCTGTTCCTGCGTAAAGACACGGAGATCGGTAAGGTTATCGTTGATCCCTTCCGAAGCTTGTCTCGTTTGAAACAGCTCGTGATCGGTAAGAAAACCCGTAAGGATCACCCGCAAGTGATGAATGCTGCTATCCGTCTGTATGCCGATGCCGCTAACGCCCGGACCAAGATGGAGAACGGTTTCGACCTGACGGACTACGACCGCCGTACTCTGGATTTCGCCAAAGACTATTCCAACAGTCTGCTTGCTATTGATGTCAACATCAGTACCGACCAGATGTTGGATACCGCTTGGGATCTTTTCCGCAAATACTTTAACAAGGCGGAATTGGGGATTAAGCAGGAAATCATAGACCAGTTTGGTGGTTATGAGAATTTATGATTTATGATTGCTTGATTTATGATTATGGATAAGGTAACATTTAAATATCGAACGAAACAATTAGGGCTTGCCGTGATTCGGTTAACAGAAGGTTTGCCAAAAACTCAAGCGGCCAAAGTGGTTTGTGATCAGATATTACGTTCATCCTTGTCCGTTGGGGCAAATTATCGGGCAGTTTGTCGTGCTAAATCTGATAAGGATTTTATCAGTAAAATGAAAATTGTTGAAGAGGAAGCCGACGAGACGGTATATTGGTTGGAGATTATGGAAGAAGCAGGAATGTTATCGGGAGATATTGTTTCACCTTTAAAAAAGGAGACCAATGAACTTGTTGCCATGATTGTTGCTTCAATAAAGACCAAAACCAATAATTTGAATCATAAATCCTTAGAATCGTAAATTATGAATCTAAAATCATAAATCATAAATCTAAAATTTAAAACATTGGTAAGGTGATAAAGTTTCAATATAATAAGACATCGCTTCAAGGGCTGGATAAGCAGTTGAAGATGCGAGTGAGGGCATTGCCTACCATCAAAAATAAGGAGTCGGCTTTGCGGTCGGAGGTGAAGAAGGCGAAACAGGTGGCGGATGAGTTTAATGTGAAGTTGGAAGAAACGCTGAATTCATTGAACGATATGCTGCAACTTTATGACGAGTATAAGGAAGACATACTTGTCGTGAAGGATGTCAGAATGTCGGTGAAAAAGATTGCCGGAGTAAAGACGCCTGTTCTCGACGGGGTGGATTATGAGGTGAAGGATTTTAGCTTGTTTAATCAACCCGGGTGGCTACTCGATGGTGTGGAATACATCAAAGAGGTAGTAAGTATCGCTTTGGAGAGGGAATTTTTCACCCGGAAGATGGAGCTGTTGGATAGGGCGAGAAAGAAAACGACACAGAAGGTGAATTTGTACGAGAAAGTGCAGATTCCGGGATTCCAGGAGGCGATTCGCAAGATCAAACGGTTCTTGGAAGACGAGGAAAACCTTTCCAAGTCGTCACAGAAGATCGTGAAAACCCGTAAATTGATGGAGGAATAGCCTATGATAGTACCTATGATGAAATTATCCCTGTTGATATTTTACAAGGAATATCAAACATTTCTCGGAGAACTCCGGGAAAAGGGAATGGTTCATATTCATGAGAATACGGAACGTACGGCAGAAGATACGGATCTACAGGCGAAATTGATGTTGATTAGGCGGACCGGGGAGATGATCACGCATATGCAGAGTCGGAATGACGTGGAGCAGGTGGGAAAAGTGAGAGTGGACGATGAGCATTTGCTGGATTATCTGGAAGGTTTGTATAGTCGGCAGGATCAGATCGAGCAACAATTGGTAGGTTTGGAGAAGGACTATGCGGCTTATCGTCCTTGGGGAAAATTTTCCCGGGAGATGATCCAAAAACTGGAGACTGCCGGTTGGGAATTTCATTTCTTTTCCGTGCCGGAACAGAAGTATCAGCCGGAATGGGAAGAGATGTATGACGCTGTTATAATCAGCGAGATGATGGGACAGAAATATTTTGTTACCGTGACTCCTGCCGGGACAAGCGTGAACCTGGAGGCTGATCCTTATCTTTTCCCTCAAGCCACGGCAGAAGAGTTGGCAAAGCAAATTACGGCTTTACGAGAGGAATCCGTGAACATCGGGAAAGAGTTGGATGCTGTTTCGCAGGATGCGATTGAACGGCTGAAAAAATATCGTTTGAAGATAACCGAGGTGGCAGACAAGATGAAAGTGGAAGATGCCGCCCAACATCTGATCGACGAGAAAGTTATTGCTTTGGAAGGGTGGGTTCCGGTGGAGAGAGAGGCTGAAATGAGAAGTTTCTTGGAAACGAAGGAGGTGTACTTCGAATTTACCCGCCCGACTCCGGAGGATGATGTCCCTGTGCAGTTGAAAAATAATGCTTATTCCAAGCTCTTTGAACCGGTGACAGAGATGTTTGCTCTGCCGCAGTATAGAGAGTTGGATTTGACACCTTTCTTGGCCCCGTTCTTTATGCTATTCTTTGGAATGTGTATGGGCGATGGCGGTTACGGATTGATCATTTGGCTGACTTGTTTCATTATCGGTCGGAAAGCCTCGCCTTCGGTGAAAGGGTATCTTGTGCTGGGGCAATATTTGGGAATTATGACAGTGATAGTCGGTTTGCTGACAGGTTCTTTTTTTGGTATCGCATTGGATTCCGTGGAATGGCCTTGGCTGGCTGGCGTGAAGTCTCTCTTCCTGACAGAAGCGAATTACGGGAAATATCTGGGAGGATATAACCCGATGATGATTGTTGCGGTTGCCGTGGGTATTATCCAGATCCTTTACGGAATGTGTCTGAATGCTGCAAGATTAACGAAACAGTTTGGATTTAAATATGCAATATCGACATTAGGTTGGGTGGTTGCCATTATCCTATTGGGGGTGTTGATCGGTTTGCCGATGTTAAGCATAGTGATCCCGGAAGGTTTGAAGTATGTGCTTTACGCTCTGTTGGGTCTTGCTGCGCTTACGATTTATTTCTACAATTCTCCGGGCAAAGGAATATTTTCGAATTTCGGGTCCGGATTGTGGGGGACATACAATATGGCAACGGGATTACTGGGAGACACGCTTTCATATATCCGATTATTTGCAATCGGTTTGACGGGAAGTATCTTGGGAGGAGTGTTCAATACTCTAGCATTTCAGCTCACGGATGGATTACCAGTTATCGTGAAATTCATAGCCGTGTTCTTGATCCTGCTTATCGGTCATTCGATTAACTTCGGATTGTGTATGATCAGTTCGTTCGTCCATCCGATGCGTTTGACTTTCGTGGAATTCTACAAGAATGCCGGGTTTGAAGGCGGTGGTAAACAATACGCTCCCTTTAGAAAAAAAGTAAATGATTAAAAATAAAGATTATAAAAATAACAAATTAAATAGATTAGAATTATGGAACCAATTTTATTAGCTTATCTAGGTGTTGCATTGATGGTGGCATTATCAGGAATCGGTAGTGCTTATGGAGTTACTATTTGCGGTAATGCTGCAGTAGGTGCTTTGAAGAAAAATCCGACCGCATCCGGTCAGTATATCGGTTTGTCTGCGCTACCTTCTTCTCAGGGTTTGTATGGTTTTGTGGGATATTTCTTATTAAGTAGTTTCTTGACAAACGTGGATATGGGTTGGGGCCCTGCTTCTGCTATCTTCGGAGCCGGATTAGGTCTTGGTTTGGTTGCTTTCTTCTCTGCAATCCGTCAAGCTCAGGTATGTGCTAATGGTATTGTGGCAATCGGTAGCGGTTATAACGTGTTCGGTACCACGATGGTACTGGCCGTGTTCCCGGAGTTGTACGCCATCTTGGGATTGTTGGTATTGATCTTGATTACCGGATTGATTCCTGCATAAGTTACTTTCAACATTTCAATTATAAAACGTGACGGCGTCCGGCAAATTTTTGCCGGGCGTTGTTATTTTTATTCGGAAACCATGAATTTTGAATACCGTATGTAAACCATTTTTCTTTGCCAGCGTATCTTTTTAAAAAAGGTAATGAAAAATGATGATATTAAGACTCTATATTACAATTCTCTTTTTGATGGGGTGGGGGTGGAATAGTTTTGCCGTGAAGATCGAAAAGAAATTACTGTATGATAAACATACGTTGCAGGATACCTATAAATACGGGAAGCAGGAGAGGCGTTTTCAATGGGATAAAATTTCGATGTTTTTGGATTCGCTGGAGGTTTTTCAGGAAAGGAATGATGGGTACGGGATGCTGCGGAATTATAAGAATGTAAACGGAGAACCACCTCTCACGAGAAAATACGTGACCAATAGATACAAGCAGATTCAGGATTCCTTCGGAGTGAATCGTTATCAGGGAATTCCCCTCTACCGGCTGGATGATGTCCGTGTGCCGGAACGCTACGGACGGGACGGGGCTTATGTTTCCGTGATCAGCGATAGTGCCGATTACTTTCAGGTTATTCCGGTAACATTTGGAGGAATATGGCATGTTCCTAAAAAATACATGAAACTGATAGGGCCTCTTTCGATTAAAAAAGTTATATTTGTTGACCGAACGAATCAGAATATTGCAACTTTGGAACAAGAAGGAGCGACTTGGTTGGTGAGAAGTATGAACCCGATAACGACGGGAGCTAACCGACCGCCTTACCAGCAACCGACACCGCCGGGAATTTATTTTATACAGCGGAAATTGTTGGAGATGCTTTTCTTGAAGGATGGGTCAGACGAGGAAGGAGGTTTCGCACCTTATGCCAGTCGTTTTACCGGAGGGGCTTATTTACACGGGGTTCCGGTCAATTATCCCGATAACAAGTTGATTGAATATAGCTGGACGCTCGGAACGACACCCCGGTCTCATATGTGCGTGAGGAATGCGACATCACATGCCAAGTTCATGTACGATTGGGCGGAGGTGGAAAAGACGTTGATAATTGTGTTTGATTGATGAAAAAATGACTTTATGCGTGCGTTATCGCTTATCTTGATTATCGGGGGAATTTGTTGGGGATCGCTATTAGGGATAGCGGCAGAGAGGCCGTCTATGCCCAATAGTCGGATGCTTTATCACGAAATGGCGTTAGAGGGAACGATTGATTACACGGTGTTCGAGCGGGCTATTGCGGGGTATAACCGGATGGGCAGTTTCGACAAAAATATACTTACGGTAATTGATTTTACGAAACCTTCCACGGAAAAACGCTTGTTCGTGATTGATTTGAAGTTGAAGAAAGTTCTGTTTATTTCTTACGTGGCTCATGGTCGGAATAGTGGGGAAAAGTATGCCACCTCGTTTTCCAATCAGGAAGGTTCTTTCAAGAGTTCGTTGGGTTTTTACCAAACGGAGAACACGTACTACGGGAAGAACGGTTATTCTTTGGTGTTGAACGGTCTGGAGCGGGGAATTAATGACAAGGCGAAAGAACGGGCAATCGTGGTACATGGGGCGGCTTATGCTGATCCGTCAACCATCCGGTCATGCGGTCGTTTGGGGCGCAGCCTGGGATGTCCGGCTTTGCCGTTAGCCGTGAGTAAAAAAATTATAGATACGATTAAAGGCGGGACTCTTCTGTATATTCATGGAGATGACAAAACTTACGCGAGTCGGAGTACGTTCATCAGGCAAGATGAGATGCAGGAAAACCGGGAGGATATTTAATAACATTATTTTTTAGAGTAGATTATGATGACTTACATTATACTTATTGCCACGGTTGTCGTGTCAATTGCTTGTTTTAATAATTATTCCCTGTTCAATAAATTGTCGTGTAATCCCTACCGAATGGTACATTCCAAAGAGTGGTACCGGATTATTTCTCACGGTTTTGTTCATGCTGATTGGACGCACTTGATCGTGAATATGTTTACCTTTCTCTCTTTCGGGTTATACGTGGAGAACCAGTTTGTTGCATGGGGATTCGGTAGTTCTAGTTTCTTGATCCTGTATTTCGGGGGAATGGTGGCAGCCTCGGTATATGATGTGTGGAAATACCGGAACAATCAATACTATTCTTCCATCGGGGCATCCGGTGCGGTTTCATCTGTTTTGTTCACGGCGATATTTCTGCATCCTTGGGATAAGATCTACTTCTTTGCGATCGTTCCGATTCCCGGTATCGTGTTTGGTTTTATCTACTTGCTTTATTGCCAATACATGGCAAAACGAGATGGTGATAACATCAATCATAACGCCCACTTCTATGGAGCGGTGTTCGGCTTGATTTTTCCCGTGTTATTGGAACCGAGATTATTACAGATGTTCATTCAGCAACTTTTGCGGCATTAATTGGCTTTAATAAAAAAGTCCTTATATTTGTGTCTCAATAGCAAAAAGATATGCGTGAGATAGATCAACGAATTTGTGAATTGTTGAGGGTTCGGAAAATGGAGGGGATGGAGCTTCTTTTTAAAGAGTACTACAAACCATTGGTGGTTTGGGGGGCTACTTTTGTATCTGATGTCCAACACTCAGAAGATATCGTGCAGGATTTTTTTGTCAAATTGTGGGAAAAGTCATTGACGGATAAATTATTCCCGGATTCGTTGAAATCTTACTTGTTTACTTCTGTGCGCAATTTGGCGTTAAACCAATTGGATCGGTTAGATCCATTGAAACAAGCTTGTGATGTAGCGTATTACGAGAGACCATGGGAAGAATATGATAACTTTGAGGAAGAAGTGTTTCAGCGAGTGGAAGTTGAACTCGGAAAATTGCCGCCTAGAACACAAGAGATTATTCGTTGTGTCTATTTGAAGGGTATGAAATATAAAGAGGTGGCGGAAAAACTAGGAATTTCAGTTGCGACGGTCAATTCTCTTTTGGTAAAAGCATTAAAAAAATTACGACAACAATCTGATAATGAGAGTAAACTTGCGGTTTATTTATTTTTTCTTGAAAAAAGATTGTTTTCCAGTAAATGATTTTTGATTCCGAACTGTATTATAGTTGTAAAAATAATCACTATGATGGTTCTGGATGAAATAGACGAAAAGTTACTCTTGTATATTTTAAACGAAGCGAGTGATATCGAACGGGATGAGGTCGATAACTGGCTACGTGAGAGCAGAGATCACCAAGAGTACTTTAGAAAATTTCAGCAAGTACACTTGGAATTACAATGGGGTACGTATGCTTATGGAATGCAGCCGGACTTTAATACTTTACGTCGAAAATTGAAAACACGTTATAGTATTCGGATGTGGTATAGTGTGGCTGCCATTGGGGTTTTGATGTTAAGCGTAGGGGGTGCCTTTTTGTGGAATCGTGTTGATCAATCTGACCAATTAGCACAAGAAGTTTCTATTCAACCGGGAAAAACTCAAGCGGTTTTGGTGTTATCATCCGGGAAAAAAGTAAATATGGGTGTGGAAGCTTGTGAGTTGGAAGAGCGTGATGGAACTGCATTGCAAGTGAGTGAAAACGGTCAGATCGCTTATCATTCGGGTAAAGATGATAAAGTGGTAGAAGGAAAAGGAGAGGACGTCATGAATCGTTTACTGGTGCCTCGTGGAGGAGAATTCAGTTTAACTTTAGCAGATGGAACTTGTGTGTGGTTGAATGCAGAAACAGAACTTCTCTATCCGGTTCGGTTTAACGGGAAGCAACGTGTTGTTCAACTGAAGGGAGAGGCTTACTTTAAGGTGGCTAAAAATCAGGATATGCCTTTCTTGGTTCAAGTAGGAGATGTTACAGTCAAGGTTTATGGAACTGAGTTTAACATGAATACTTATGATGGGGTAGAGACCGTGTTGGTAACGGGGACCGTGAGTATGAATCAAGGCGGTCGTGAGGTGATGTTAAAACCGAATCAGAAGGGCGTATTTGATCCGTCAAAAGGAGAGATTCTGGTAGAAAATGTCAATGTATTGCCTTACGTGGCCTGGAAGAATGGTGATTTTATTTTTCAGAATGAATCTTTAGGTTCCATTATGGATAAATTGAGCCGATGGTATGGTTTGGAGGTATTTTATCAAAACAGTGAGTTGTGTAATGTACGATTATCTGGTAATTTGAAACGATATAAAGATGTGAAAGAGTTGTTTCATTCTTTTGAGAAAATTTCGGACACTCATTTTAAAGTGCAAGGAAATACAGTGTTTATAAGTAAATTATAATAAAAAAGATGAAGATGTTTCCCTCATCTTCACCTTTTAAAAGATAAATGAATGGGTCCATTGGCAAGCGGATTCCTATTCATCATGTGTAATTATTATTGACAAAGTTATGAAATCTAATTGGAAGTACGCTGTTTTTAGCGTGAAAAAATCAAAGACTTTTAAGAGTATGAGATTTTTCTTAATTTTCTGTTTCTTTTGTATTCCTGGAGTAATGGCAAATGGCTACTCGCAGGAGCAGATTGTTTCTTTAAACTTGAAGCAGTGTGATGTGAATACATTGTGTCAGGAAATATGGAAACAAACAGGGTTACGTTTTATTTACAATGAAGAGCATGTTAAGGCACTTCAAGTGTTCGATGTGCAAGTAGATCACAAAACAGTACAGGAAGTGCTGGATGAAGTATTTAAAAATACCTCATTGCGCTATTTCTTTGAGAACGATATTATTTATATCGTGAACAACCAGAAAGATGAGCCGGATAAAAAGGAGGGAAGGTCTATTTCCGGGACTGTAAAAGATACTAGGAAAAGTCCTCTTCCGGGAGTTACTGTATTGATAAAAGGTACTACTGTAGGAGTGGTTACGGATATTGATGGAAAATTTAAAATTACCTTACCGAAGGATACTGTGACTTTTGTTTTTTCATTTGTGGGGATGAAAAGACAGGAAGTAAAGTATACTCCGGGCAAGAAGTTAGACATTGTGATGGAGGATGATGTGGAGCAGATGGAAGAGGTTGTGATTACCGGTTACCAGAAAATTGACAAGCGCCATTTAACCAGTGCCGTGACAACTTTGAAGGCTGATGATATTAATGTGGCCGGTATATCGACTATTGACAAGATGTTGGAGGGACACGTACCAGGTATGATTTTCATGCAAAATTCAGGTCAGGTGGGAGCTGCTCCGAAATTACGTATCCGTGGTTCTTCGACTGTGTTGGGTTCTCGTGAACCGCTTTGGGTTTTGGATGGAATCATTTTACATGATCCGGTAAATGTTGATCCTTCTCAAATTAATGATTTGGATTTTGTGAATTTGTTGGGTAATGCTATCTCCGGATTGAACCCGGATGATATCGAGCAGATCGACGTGTTGAAAGATGCTTCTGCCACGGCGTTATACGGTACGCGTGCTGCTAACGGTGTGATTGTGATCACCACGAAGAAAGGTAAAGTGGGACCTCCTTCTATTTCTTATTCGTTTACAGGAAGTTTATCTCGTCGTCCAAGATACACGGATCGGGAGGTGAATGTGATGAATTCCAAAGAACGAGTAGCTTTTTCCCGAGAATTGGTGGAGAAAGGAAACAAGTTTACAGCATTAAATTCTTGGGTCGGTTACGAGGCTGCGATTTATGATTTCTGGAATGGGAAAATGAATTATAATGAATTCCAAAAAATGGTGAATCGTTATGAAACGGTTAACACGGATTGGTTTGATTTGTTGACTCGGGATGCTTTTTCTCATAAGCACACGTTGAGTCTTTCCGGAGGTACTGATAATATTCGTTATTATGGGTCTTTGGGATTTAATGATGAGAAGGGTGTTAATAAGGGGGAACAGAATAAAGCGTATTCTGCAGCATTGAATTTGACTGCTAATTATAATCGTTTCTCAGCCCGTTTTGCGTTTCAGGCTAATATTGGAGAGAAAGAATACACTCCGTCAGATGTAGGTATGTTCAGTTATGCTTTTAACACTTCTCGGACAATTCCGGCATACAACGAAGATGGAACATTGTTTTATTATGATAGAACGTCCACGTTGGAAGGAGGTTCCAGTTCTACACATCCTTTCAGTATCTTGAATGAAATAGAAAATACTTCAGACGAGATTCGTTCAAGCTCTGTATCTGTGAATACTTCTGTTGATTATAAATTTACAGACTATTTAAAGGCTTCTGCAACTTTGTCCTATCAGGTTAGTAATACGAACGAGGAAACTTATTTTGGGGAAAAGAGTTTTTATGCAGCTTGTTTACGTGATGCAGGATTCACGGAACAAGGTAAAAAAGCAAATTATATGCCTTATGGAGGTGAATTACAATTGCTAGATTCTCGAAATAACTCTTATACGGCTCGTTTGCAATTGGATTTCAATAAATTCTTGGATGAAAACCATATTCATATGATTACGGCTTCTGTGGGAGGAGAGCTTTCTTCTTCACGTTATCGTGGTTTCTCGCAAACACGTCGTTGTTATATGCCGGAACGAGGAGAGTCTTACGCCCCGGTGGACGTGACCGCTTATCCCCTGTACATTGAATGGTTGGCTAATGATGAAGCTGCATTGGGAAAACGTACAAATTCATTAACGAACATGATATCTGGTTATTTCACGGCATCGTATAGTTATCGAGATCGTTATGTTTTGACTTTCAATATGCGTGGAGATGCTTCTAATAAATTTGGTAGCAAGAGTAACGATAAATTCTTACCTATTTGGGCTATTGCAGGGCGTTGGAATGTGAAGGATGATTTATTTGCCAATCGTAGTTGGGTAAATTTATTAGCGATGCGTCTTTCTTTTGGTTATCAAGGAAATATGTTGGATACACAAACGCCCGAGTTGATCATAAAGAAGGGAACAATGAACACGCAATTCGGTAAATACGAATCGACAGTAAGTTCATTTCCGAATCCATTTTTGAAATGGGAAAAAACGGCTTCTTTTAATATCGGGTTGGATTTCTCGTTCTTAAATGATGCAATCAAAGGTACTGTTGCTTATTATTATAAAAAGACAAAAGATGCCTTTTTGAGTAAAACAATTTCCGAGATCAATGGTATTACCAATTATATGGTAAATAAAGGAACTTTGGAAAATCAGGGATGGGAATTTGCCTTGAATTTCGTACCCTTTAATCCGCAGGGAGGGACCGATGGTTTTCGTTGGAGTATAGACCCGCAAATTGGTCAGGTTTTGAATAAATTAATTGCTAAAGCGATTAATAATCAAGAGAAAGTAATTCGTGATGAAGTGAAATATTCGGATTATTTGTCCGGTAACGTGGAAATTCCGGGACGTCCGTTAGACTCTTTCTATTCATATAAATTCAAAGGATTGGATCCTCTAGACGGCCGCCCCATGTTCTATGATGTGGATATAGAAAACAAGGAGAAATTTGCGGATATGGATAAAGAAGAGGTGTATAAGTACGTGATGGATTATTCCGGATGTAGAGTACCTACGTTACAAGGAAGTATTTCCAATAAATTGTCATATAAACGTTGTGTATTGGCCTTTAACTTGGCGTATAGTTTGGGTTCCAAGATCCGTTTGTTGAAATTATATCCGAATGTGAACGGTTCTTATGGTTCGATTGCTCCGCAGCCACACGAGAATGCTCGTCGGGAATTTTTGAAACGTTGGCAAAATCCGGGAGATGAGGCCTATACGAATATTCCGGGTATTATATCGGGTGCGGCATTCCGTGAAACAACCGTTTCCAATTGGTGGTCGGATTATTCCTACTCTTTTGCGGATAATATTTGGTCGATGTATGATAACTCAGATATACGTGTTGTGAGTGGTAATTATTTGAAATTATCTTCCGTGAGTTTTCGTTATCTTTTCTCAGAAAAAGTATTGAAAGCCTTGCGTTTAAAAGCAGCTTATTTTGAATTGACGGGAACAAACTTATTTACAATTAGTGCTAAAGAACTGAAAGGACAAGATCCTGCCACTCAATCCGGGTCGGCAAATACAATTAACATGAGCCTTCGTCCTACTTATTCTTGTCGTATTAACATCACTTTCTAAGTTTAGAATTATGAAAAAGAAAATATTATATTGGATCGTGTGTTTGGGACTATTTACCATTTCGTGTGGTGATTTCTTGGAAGATTATTCTCAAGATTTGACATATGCATCTTCTTGTGCCGATTTGGAGGAATTACTTATCGGGAATGGCTACATTAAACAAAATGTGTCAACATCTTTTGCGGTGACCAGAGATGATGGTTTTTCTTGTCCATGGATTCATGTTATGGATGATGATGCTATCGAACCGGATCGGAAACAACAATACTCGGGTGCTGTATACCAACTTGAAGAGTTTCATCATTGGGCAAAGAATCCGTTCCAGAATGAGGGAAAGACATTTGATGATGCTGCATGGAAAGATTGGTATGCGCGTATCGCTATCGCCAACGTAGTGATTCCTAAAGTTGATGATATGCTGGATGATCCGGAAGAGGAACGTAACCGGATAAAAGGGGAAGCACTTTTCTTGCGTGCAGGATTTTATTTCTTGTTGACGAATTTTTATGGACTTCCTTACCGGGAGGCTTCGGCAGCCACGGATTTGTCTGTACCTTTAAAATTGACTGAATATATTGAAGATAAATATTATTCTCGTAATACGGTAAAGGAAGTTTTCGAGTCTATAGAGAATGATTTGAAACAAGCGGTCCTTCTTTTGAAAGGAGTGGAACAAACTACTGTTTATCAAGCAAACGAGGCTGCTGCCCGTCTATTGTTAAGTCGTGTGTATCTTTACATGGAGCGTTGGGAGAATGCTGTGGCTCAATGTGATTCTATCATGCTTCTGGATAAATACTCTTGTTTGGATTTTAATACGGTAGATGCGTCTAAAAGTTGTACGTATGCAAGTTCTCCCGAAACAATATTTTCGCAAGGAACTTACAGTATGGATTTTATCATGTCTGAAACGAACTATAGTCCTTATTACCATTATGGTTGGGTGGTGTCAGATGATTTGTTGAAAATCTATGACGAAAAAGATTTGCGTAGAAGTATTTATCATACTCCGACAAGGATGCCGGGAGTAGAGGGTACAACCGACGGAACTTTCCGTTGTATCAAATTGAAAGATAAGAATAAAGATGGATACGTGTCTGATATGTTCCTGTTGCGTTATCCAGAAGTGATATTGAATAAGGCTGAGGCTCTTGCTATGTTAGGAAGGGAGGATGACTCTAAAGCTTGTCTTCAAGAGTTGAGAAGCAATCGATTCAAAGGGGCGGATTTGCAATCTGTGGTAGAAACGGGAGATGACTATATCACTTTTGTCCGGGATGAGCGTCGTCGGGAATTATGTTTCGAGGGACATCGTTGGTTTGATTTACGACGTTATGCTGTATCTACTATACATCCTTTCACGAAAGAGATCATTCACCCGCATTATGACCGTTGGGCTGGTTCTGGTTCCGGTGTCGGGGATGAGAGAAATGAATACCAATTTACCGGGAATTACAGGTTGAAAAAATATAATGAGGAAACGGCTTATGTGTTACCGATCCCCGAGTATGCCATGACATATAATAATGGTACGTTAGTACAAAACGAGAGAGAAGATCGTAAAATAAATAACTAAGACTATGAAAAAGATAATATACGTATTAGGATTTGTTGTGTTGATGTGCATGGAGGCTTGTAGTGGCGAAGATGACTTGACTCCAAGTTCACTAGACAACAACTGGTGGGTAAATGTTGATAATCTGGATGATCCGTTGGATCACTTCATCTTTGGGGTATATGAACAATATAACGTTCCTATTTTCTATACAGATACCGTGGGGACACGGGAGGAGAAAGATGCTTTTGGTAATTCTATCATTTATTATGAGACCATTAAGTTGGATTACACGATTTTAGGTGGAGTTAGTGATGCTAAAGTTGTGGAGTATTCTTTGTCAAAAAATCAAGAAGATATCATGGATGGAGTTGAATTTCTACGAGATTATGTGTTGCCAAAGCTGCCGGATTATCTTCCTGCCCCGAGAAGTTATTTGTTAGTTGATACTTTGTGGCAAGGACTTGCAACTGGACAAGTGCGTTATTCTTCTGCTGCATATGCGGGAATGACTGCCGTTGCTGTTGGAAAATTGGGTGAGATTAAGGAAATGACTGCTTCAGAAAAACAGCTTTTCGGTGGTGAAGTTTTGGCTGCACCTATTGCTTCAGATATTTATTCTGATTATAAATCCGATCTTGATGCTAAATTTTTCAAAGTTTTGACTCAGGATGTAAATCAATTTTATGGTTATGGGCAAAAGGTGGATATTAATAATACGAGTAAATATAACCCTTATTATGCGCCTTGTGAAGATTATGGTTTCTTGAAACCTGCTCAAGACAAGGAAATTATAGAAGGAAGTTTATATTATTTTCCTTCACGGGATCAAGATGTGAAAGATTATGTGGCTTTGTATTTAGGTTTCACGGAGGCAGAAGTACAAGAAACTTATGGAGATAAACCACATGTTCTTAAAAAATATGATCTTATAAAAGAAATTATAGAAAGACTGCAATAGATAAAAGGTAGTAATTAATAAATATCACAGTATGAGAATTGTATGTAAATTGATAGCATTATTGATATGCTATTGGGGGATGTGTGCGCCCATGGTTTCTGCTCAAGAGAAAGAGAGCGTGGAGACTGATACAACACAACAGAAAAAAGGGGTACCTGAAATATCGGAATTTATCAAACCGGAGGCCGTTGTACATAAAGGGATGTTCAACGTGTACGAGCAGGATGATAAATATTACATGGAAATTTCCGATGTGATGATGAAACGGGAATTTGTTACGATGGTTTCTATTATCAAAGGATCTGAAATGCCCAAGCCAACACCGACTCAAATGTATGGTTATGCGGGGGATGCTTTGTCTCACACGATTATCAGTTTCGAGAAAGGGCCGAAGGATAAAATCTTTTTGAAGAAACCGTCTTACGGTTATGCTGTAACCGATACGACGATGGGGGTATATCAGGCCGTAAAGAATTCCACGCTGATTCCTGTGTTATACGTGTTTGATGTGAAAGCTAAGAGTGATACCTCTGTATTGCTTGATATGACCGCTGCGTTGACAGGTGATAATGATCTCTTTTCATTGAAAGCTTCTGCCAAAAAATTGGGTTTGGGAGGTTTTCAGGCAGATCGTTCCTATATGACGAAAACTAGTTGTTTTAAAAACAACATCATTTTCCGTTCCGTGAAGAGTTATGCTGCGGGATCCAGATCACTGCCTCCTAGTCCGGCAAACCCGAAAGGAGGAAGTGAACCGACGCCTCCTACACGTTGGGAAATAGGTGTGTCAATAGCTCTCTTGCCAGAGAAACCCATGCGACCTCGATTTGAAGATATTCGGGTGGGGTTCTTTACAAACATAAAAACGGATATGGGAGCTAACCCGTATAAATCCGAACGGACATATCTTGTTAGCCGTTGGAGATTGGAGCCGAAACCGGAAGATATGGAGAAATATAAACGTGGAGAACTGGTTGAGCCTGTAAAACCGATCGTGTTCTATATTGATCGGAATACCCCCAAATTTTTGCAACCTTATTTCGTTGAGGCTGTAAATTTGTGGCAACCTGTTTTTGAGAAAATCGGTTTCAAAAATGCGATTATCGGAAAGATGGCTCCAACCCCGGAAGAAGATCCGGATTTCTCAATGGAAGATGTGCGTTATTCCGTGATTTCTTATAAAGCCTCTTTGGTTCCCAATGCGTATGGACCTCATATGGCAGACCCGCGCTCGGGAGAGATTCTTTGTTCACATATTGGTATTTTCCATAATGTGATGGAGATGGTGCAACAATGGTATTTCTGTCAGGCTGCGGCTTCTGACCCTAGGGTACGTCAATGTCCCATGCCGGAGAATGTAGTGGGAGACGTGATGCGTTTCGTTGTAGCTCATGAGGTGGGGCATACTTTAGGGCTACGCCATAACTTTGGTGCTAGTAGCTTGTTCCCGGTTGAAAAATTAAGAGATAAAGAGTACGTGAAGAAACATGGACACACGGCTTCTATCATGGACTATGCACGTATGAATTATATTGCACAACCGGAAGACCATATCGATGTAAAAGACTTGATCCCACGAATTGGTATCTATGATGAGTTTGCTATTGAATGGGGGTATCGTTACTTCCCTGGAATGGAGTTGAAAGAGGAAACGGAATATCTTCGTAACTGGGTTACTCAGAAGTACAAAGAAGATCCGAGATATATGTTTGGAACAGAATTGGATATGTCTGATCCCCGTTTCCAAAGTGAGGATCTGGGTGATAATAGCATGAAAGCAAGCGAGTACGGTATCAAGAACCTGAAATTGATCATGAGTAATCTAGAAACTTGGACAAAGGGGGATGATGATGATGCTACTTACTTGAAGATGATGTATAATGGCGTTTTAAATCAATACATGTATTTCATTTCTCATGTTTTGAAAAATGTAGGAGGTCGTTACAGCGAAATGCCTTTACGTTCAAATGGTAAGGCAGAATCTCGAATGGTGGAAAAGGAACGGCAACAAGAGGCCATGGAATTCTTGACCAGGCATGTGTTTACGAGTCCGGAATGGTTATTCGAAAAACGTATTATTAGCCTAGCAGGTATTGATAAATTGAAAACTCAAGGAAATATTCAACGTTTCGTGATCCAGAATCTGTTACCTAAAACGGCCTTCTTATCTTCTTGCATGGATTTGTACGGGCGTGAAGGAAATTATACCCCGGAAGATTATTTCAATGATTTGGAAAACGGAGTTTTTGCAGATTTGAAAAATGGCGAGGCTCTTCCGGCTTATCGTCGTGACTTACAAATGGAATACCTCCGTCAGGTGATGGCAATTACACGATATTCGGAGGTTCGTAAAACATCTAATTTATTGACTCTGTTTGTCTTGCAATTGGAAAATATTGTTAAGGCAGCCGAGGCGTATAAGATGAAGGCTCCGGACAAAGCTTCTGAAATGCATGCGGAAACAATCGTGAAAACGGTGGAAGCTTGGTTGAATGGAGAGAAAAATGGTCTGTATTTAAAATGAAACCGTGATGAGAAATTATATATTAAGCATTGTACTGTGCCTTATGGTTTACTTGCCTGGAATTGGGCAGGAGAAGAAGGTTTCGGAAGATAAAAAAACGACTGCGACAGAGAAAAAGGGGCCCATGTCCTTTGACAAGTTCTTTAAAAAAGGGATGAAGGAAGTGGATGCCACTTTCCCCGTGTACGAGTTGGATGATAAATACTACATGGAGATAGCAGAGAAATATCTCGGTAGGGATATGTTTATCTCCGGACAAATGGTGAAAGGTATCGGGGTGCGTGCTTCAGGTTTGGAATCTGCTGGGGTGGTGAATTTCAAGAGAGGTCCTCAGGATAAATTGTATATGTATTGTGAGTTCGGGGGAGTCCGAGGATCAGAGCAACAACCGGAAGTTACCCGTATCCTGGAGGAGGAAACATTGTTGCCGGTAGATGCAGTCTTTCCTATCGTGGCTTTAGGAAAAGACTCTACAGGAGTGATTATTGAAATTACAAACCTGATAAAAGGTACCGGGAATTGGTATCGTTTGTCTGATGAAGGAACCAGTGCGGCTTTAAAGGGTAACAAGCAATCTGGCGGGGGAGAAATGATTTTCGTGAATGAGGTGTTGAAAAAGAATCATGGAGTGAAATTCATATTGACGTGGATCGTGGACCAGAATGTTGCCGGGATCGAATGTCATGTAGATCTTCTACCAGAAAGACGTATGCGGGTTCGTTATGCCGATAAACGGGTAGGTTACGAGACGTTGGATTATTATGATTTCGGAAGTAATCCTTACGGGATAAAAAAAAGAACGATCATTACAAAATGGAATTTGGAACCGAAAGATATGAATCGTTATGCTAAAGGAATCTTAACCGAACCGAAAGAACCGATTGTGTTTTATTTGGATAATTGTTTCCCTAAAGAGTTAAAAAAGTATGCGAAAGAAGGGGTTTTGGAGTGGCAATCTGCTTTCGAGAAAGCCGGGTTTAAGAATGCAATTCAAGTAAAGGAGGCTCAGAATGAAGATGAATTGACATCAGCGAAGGCCGTTATTTCTTATAGTATCAATGCCGGGACTAATTCTACTTCTTTTGAACGGGATATTCGTACAGGAGAGATTTTGGCATGTAACGTGAACTTGAATCACGTGACTCTAGGTGGATATTTGGACACTTATTTTGCACGTTGTGGGGCCGTTGATCCTCGTGTTGCAAAGAATGTTTGTGATCCTCATATTGCTGGGGCAATTGTTCGAATGTTTGTGGCGAGACAGGTGGGCTTTGCTTTAGGATTGCTTCCTAATTCGGCAGGTAGTTATGCTTACACTCCGGCGCAGATTCGGGATCGTAATTTTGTGAAGAAGCATGGATTTTCAGCTTCAATTCTAGACGATTGCTCGTACAATTTTATTGCACAACCGGAAGACAAGATGACCACGGACGAGTTAATGTGCCGTGTGGGTACTTATGATCGTTGGGCTATTGAATGGGGATACCGGATATTCCCAAATAGTAAAGATGTAGAAAGCGATAAGAAGTTGTTGAAGAATCTGGCAGATAAACGCCTAGAGAATAAAACTCTTCTCTACATGAAAAATACCAGTTGCGACTTACGGGCTTTACCTTCTGATTTATCGTCAGATAAGATTGAAGCTGCCCGGTTAGGAATTCGTAATATGGAACGGTTTATCAAGAATTTGGATAAACTTTCTGCCACGGAGGATTTGAAAGCTAATAGTTGGCAAACTTATATGACCGGGGGACAAAATGCTTTGGGTATGTTGTATCAGAATTTGGTATACAAGGTGATGGAGAACCTTGGTTCCCGGATGCAATTAGAACGAGATGAGGTTTTTGCTTCTAAAGGATTGCAGAAACAAACGATGGAATTCCTGGCTGAAAATGTTTTTGCCGAACCACAGAAGTGGATGTATGATGAGGTTTTAGCAAAAGAATTTGGAGTTGGGCCCAAGGCCATTCGTTTCAATCTACAAGAGATTGTCTTTAGTTATTTATTGAATCCGAAAGTGATTGAGAATATGGAACGGGCAACTCGTATGGAGGGAGATAAAGCATATTCTTTGATAGATTATTGGGGAGATATCCGTCGTCTGATCTTTAAAGATTTTAGTAAAGATGTTGTCTTGTCAGAATATGAATGTCATGTGGAAAACATATTTATCCTGACTTTCATGGACTTGATGGTGAAACACATGGTTCTTTCTAATAATAACAAGTTGACGACTTACGGGGCGAGTATGATTGCTTGGATAAACGATATCCATAAGCAGGCAAAATTGCTTTCAGTGCAACATGTTGATCAGATGGTAAGAGATCATTATAGAGTGATGATGTATCGGATAGAACAGGATATGAAGTTAATAGCTTCTGTTACGAAGTAAAATGTTTAGTGTTTGTTTAAACAGATAAAGTAGACCGGGGATTTGATCCTCGGTCTCTTTTGTTGTGTGGGAAAAATTGTAGGAGAATAAAAATATATGCTGAGGAGGATAATAATAATTTCATGATAATTAAATGATTACTACTGCATGAATAGTCTAAGATATTTTTTAAATAGAGTTTAATAATACTTTATGAACCTTATTATATATAAGGTTCATATAAGGTTACTATAAGGTATCTATAAGGTTTATGAAGGTATTTGTCAAGTAATGATCTACTCCTAATAATAATTTTAGATATAAACTGGGACTGAAAAGGCACTCATCCAGGTTGGATGACTTGTGGGGTCAAATAGACAGAAATACTCTTCCGGTAACAGAATTTCAGTTGAAAAACCGTGTGGTTGTAAATTGTGAAAACTGATTTGCCCCTTGTGCATCCTCACTATCTGGCAAACGATACTTAATCCTAGGCTGTGTTCTTGTCCGGGAAGGAGATCCGGTAGATCACCTTGTGCCAAGGGTTGTAATTTTTGCAGGAAGGAGAGATGCCCTTGCCGTTATCAGAAACAGAAAAACGGTAGAGATCGGATTGATTGGTCATACTCAACGTTAATATTGTCCCTTCCGGGGTGTGGCGGATACTATTGTAAAGTAAATTGTTGATTGCCCGGAAGAGTCGTCCGGGGTCTCCATGCAGGATTTCTTTCTCGATGTCCGGGGCAATGCAGGTTTCAATTTGATAATGTTGGGTGCGAGGTTCGCTGTTTAAGAACGTGGAGATAGCCTGTCGGAAGAAAGCGGAGAGATGGAAGGTTTCTTCCCGCAGGGGCTGGGTTCCTTTCTCAAGTTGTGAAAAGAGATTCAAGTCGTTAATCAGTTCCCGTAATTTAAGGGCTTGATTCTTGATGTAAAGAGCTTGCTTGCGAGTCTCTTCCGAGGAATAGTTTCCCTCTTCCAGTTGTCCGGCACGTCCAAGAATGACAGACAAGGGGGTACGTACATCATGTGATACACCTGCAATCCAATTTTCCCGATAGACGGATTGTTTGCGTAAAAGATCAGATGTTTGGTTCAGGCACAAGGCGACATCCGAGAAAATGCCTTTTTCATGGACTTGGACGGTTTCTCCGTGAGATAGTTTTTGTATCCCGTTAAGAATACCTTTTAGGGAATGTAACATGCGTCGATCGATAAACAGATAGCCTAAAATCAACACGGAAATGTTGCTGAGAATGAGGATGAGGTTAAGAACTGGAAAGAACTTCATTTCATTTTGGTTGTCTTACCGGATCGGGAACTTGCGGGCTGCTGTGAAGAAGGTAAAAAGAGGGATCGTGAATGACGATGTACTGAAAGAGTGAACCGGAGCTTTAGAATGCAATTTGTGTAGAAAAAGTATAAATGTTGGATCATTTTCGTCGAATGGCTGATAATTGTATTATCTTTGATTGACTTAGTGTAGGAATCAAGTCTAAAATGCGTGTGAAATTTATACTTTTTAGATGAAATTATTTGTAAATGTATGTTCGTATTTGGGATATGGAATGTTGTGGATGGCTAGTTTTTTACCTCTGCCCGTGATATATTTGGTGACGGATGTATTGTTCGTTATTTTGTTTTATGGTGTTCGGTATCGTCGGAAGATTGTCGATATGAATTTATGGAATTCTTTTCCGGAGAAGAGCGAAGAGGAACGGAGGCAGATTGCCCGGAAGTACTACCACCATTTGTGTGATACTTTTGCCGAGTTTTATAAATTGTGGCATATCTCGGAGAAAGAGCTAAAAAAACGTTGTGTCATGGTGAATATGGATGTACCACACCGCTATTTTGAACAAGGACGTAGCGTGATCGCTTTTTCCGGGCACTATGGGAATTGGGAGATGATGTATTCATATAAGTTGTGGGAGAAGGATATAGAGTTGATCCCGATTTATAAACCGATACATAATAAGGTCTTTGACCGGATGACTTGTAAGATTAGAGGCCGTTTTGGGGCGACGCCTTTAGCTAAAGCGGATACGCTACGGGTTATGTTGAAGAATCAGCAAGAGGGGAAGATTACGATGACCGGGTTTATCGGAGACCAGACTCCTAATAAACATTCTCTTAATTTCTGGACTCGTTTCTTGAATCAAGATACGGCCGTGCTGGAGGGTACGGAAAAGATCGCCCGAAAGTTGAATCAGCCGGTGGTTTTCGTGAATATGCGTAAAGTGAAACGAGGTTATTATCATGCCGAGTTTTACGACCTGTGTTCTGATCCGAAAAGTCTGGAACCGGGGGAATTGACGCGAATGCATATTCAAATGCTGGAACGTTTTATCCGGGAAGAACCTGCTTATTGGTTGTGGTCACACCGGCGGTGGAAACATAAGAGGGTGGTTGTAGCATAAAAAAAATCCAGGATTTCAGTCCTGGATTTTTTATGAAGTGATGTCTCAACACTATTTCATTGCTTCCTCGATAGAAACAGCAACAGCAACGGTAGCACCAACCATCGGGTTGTTACCCATTCCAAGGAATCCCATCATCTCCACGTGTGCGGGAACAGAAGAAGAGCCTGCAAACTGTGCGTCTCCGTGCATACGACCAAGCGTGTCGGTGAACCCGTAACTAGCAGGACCAGCTGCCATGTTGTCCGGGTGAAGGGTTCGTCCGGTACCACCACCGGAGGCAACAGAGAAGTATTTTCTTCCAGTTTCCATACACTCTTTTTTGTAGGTTCCGGCAACTGGATGTTGGAAACGAGTCGGGTTGGTTGAGTTTCCGGTGATGGAAACGTCCACTCCCTCGTGACGCATGATAGCTACGCCTTCCCGAACATCGTCAGCCCCGTAACATCTTACTTGGGAACGTTCGCCTTTAGAATATGCTTTTTCTTTCACGATTTTCAGTTCTCCAGTGTAGTAATCGAATTCGGTTTGCACGTAAGTGAAACCGTTGATGCGGGAGATGATCATGGCAGCGTCTTTACCTAAGCCGTTCAAGATTACTTTCAACGGTTGTTGACGTACTTTGTTTGCTGATTTTGCGATACCGATGGCACCTTCTGCCGCGGCGAACGATTCATGTCCGGCAAGGAATGCAAAGCATTTGGTTTCTTCACGAAGCAACATGGCGGCCAAGTTTCCATGGCCTAAACCCACTTTACGATCGGCGGCAACAGATCCCGGGATACAGAATGACTGTAAACCTTCTCCGATAGCCTCGGCGGCTTCAGCCGCTTTTTTGCATCCCTTTTTAATAGCGATAGCTGCACCGACTACATAAGCCCAAGCTGCATTTTCGAACGCGATGGGTTGAATGTCTTTGCACATTTTGTAGGGGTCGATCCCTTTGGTATCACAGATGGCCTTTGCCTCTTCGATGTCTTTTATTCCGTAATTATTTAGAACCGCGTTAATTTGATTAATCCGACGGTCGTAACTTTCAAATAAAGCCATAATTCATTTTAGATTTTATGATTTTAGATTTTAGATTCGAGTTGGTATTTTTAATTTAAAATCTAAAATTTTCAATTTACAATTAGTTTATTCTTGACGCGGATCAATGTATTTTACAGCATCCGCGAAACGACCGTATGATCCAGTAGCTTTTTCGACAGCTTCTTTGGGATCAATACCTTTTTTCAACATATCGGTAAATTTACCCAAGTGGATGAATTCGTAACCGATGACTTCTCCGTCTTCATCAAGCCCCATACGGGTTACATAACCTTCGGCCATTTCAAGGTAGCGGGTACCTTTGGCTTTGGTTCCGAACATGGTTCCAACTTGACTTCTCATGCCTTTACCCAAGTCTTCGAGGCTGGCCCCGATGGGAAGTCCGCCTTCCGAGAAAGCGCTTTGGCTACGACCGTAAACGATTTGCAGGAAGAGTTCGCGCATGGCCGTGTTGATAGCATCACAAACGAGATCCGTGTTCAAGGCTTCCAGTAAAGTTTTACCCGGTAAAATCTCGGAGGCCATAGCCGCGGAGTGAGTCATTCCAGAACAACCGATTGTCTCGATCAATGCTTCTTCGATAATCCCGTCCTTGATGTTTAGGGTCAATTTGCAGGCTCCCTGTTGCGGGGCGCACCAGCCGATACCGTGAGTCAATCCTGAAATGTCCTTGATCTCTTTGGAACGAACCCATTTCCCTTCTTCTGGGATAGGTGCCGGACCGTGATTCGGTCCTTTTTTCACAACACACATGTGTTGTACTTCATGTGAGTAAATCATTGTTTTTGTTTTTTGTTGATATATTGTTAAATACCTTGCTTTTGTTTTTTAACCGGGCAAAATTAACACATTTGTTTTGGATAAAAAATATCTTATAAAACATAAAATCGTGCATACGTTTGCGTGACAAAATATTGTAATATAGTGTATTACTAGTGGAGTTTCAATGGAAAGGAAATAATGATTGTTGTGTTTGGCTTTTTGTTTCTTTATGCCTAGTTTTGAGGAATAAAATGTAAGAGAATGAAAAAGTTGTTATTTATTTGGCTTGTTGGAGTATTGGTTTTCCTTTTCGAAAGTTGTAGTGAGTCTCGGCAGGTAAAGTACGTGTTCTATTTTATCGGTGATGGCATGGGCGTGAACCAGGTGAACGGGACAGAAATGTATCTGGCCGAACGAGATAGCGTTATCGGGGTGAAAGGGCTGAGTTTTGCCAGTTTTCCGGTCCGTAATTACGCAACGACTTATTCTTCTTATCATGGTGTTACTTGCTCGGCTGCCGCCGGAACTGCCTTGGCTACCGGGGAGAAGACAAAGAATGGCACGATCGGGATGGATAAGGAACAGAAGAAACCTTTATACAGTGTTGCCGTGCGGGCAAAAGAGGCCGGACGTAAAGTAGGGATTATTACCAGTGTCGGGATGAATCATGCAACTCCGGCAGCGTTTTACGGGCATCAACCTCGGCGGACGATGTATTTCGAGTTGGGGAAAGATGCTATCAGGACGGGGTTCGATTTATATGGCGGTGGAGGAATTATTCAATCCGTATCCCCGAAAGATTCTGCGAATCTTTTTGATTTGTTGCATGAGTCGGGATATTTGGTTGTTCGGGGGAACGAGATGTTTCGGGAAAAAATGGTCGAGTCGTCTAAATTGATTGTTATTCAAGGCGGTCCCCAGACGACGTTACCATATGCGATAGACCGGGAAGAGGATGACCTCACGTTAAGTCAGATGACAGAAGGGGCGATTGAATTTTTAAACCGGGGAAAGGAGGGCTTTTTCCTGATGGTGGAAGGTGGTTTGATTGATTACGCTTGTCATGTGAATGATGCTGCCACGACGTTTCGGGAAGTGGAGGATTTTGCAGATGCGATACAGAAGGCCTATGAGTTTTATTTGAAACATCCGGACGAGACGTTGATCGTGGTTACTGCCGATCACGAGACGGGAGGGATCGTTCTCGGGACAGGCTCGTATCAATTGAATCTTCGGGTATTGGAGAATCAGAGGGTGTCTCTGGAGAAATTGACTCATGAGATTCGGGAATTACGAGATATGAAGAGTAATCAGGTGGAGTGGGAGGATGTGCAGGAGATGCTGGCAAAGAATTTAGGTTTTTGGAACATGGTGAATTTATCAACGGAAGATGAACAGGCCTTGAAAAATTGTTATCAGGAAACATTCTCGGGCAAGACCGTTGAAATGGTTAAAAATTTGTATTCGGAGAATGAGCCGATCGCTCAATTATCCGTCAATATACTGAATCGTCTTGCCAAGATTGGTTGGGCTAGCGGGGGACATTCGGCAGGTGTTGTTCCGGTATATGCTATCGGTGTTGGTGCGGAACGGTTTAATGGACGTTTGGATAACACGGATATTCCTAAAATAATTAGGGCTTTAGCAAAATACGAATAATAATTCGATTAACATTGTTTGTTGTTTATTAAGTATTGTTGGGTGGCGTGATGTCGTTGAATTTAATTTCTTTATCAGTTTTATTTCGTCAATAAAATTGATAGAATGGAAAAGCGAGAGATTACTGGTGTACAAGGTCAAGTTAACAATATTGAGGTAATATTCAAAGAGTATTACGGCTCTCTTTGTTATTTCGCTTCCCGGTTCTTGAAGGACGAGGAGGTGATAGAGGATCTTGTGCAGGATGTTTTTATTACTCTGTTGGAGAAAAAAATGCTTTTCCAATCCGAAGTCCATTTGAAGAATTTCTTGTATTTATCTATCCGAAACTCTTGTTTAAATTATATCCGTAGTACTCGTTCTAAGGATCGATACATTGCTTCATTGGCTTATGAAGAGCAGGCTGAAAATTTTGAGGAAAGTATTATTTTGACTGAAATCCATCGGGAGTTGGCTGCTGCTGTTGAGAAATTACCGGAGGAGTGCCGGAAGGTTTTTCAGCTCTGTTATTTTCGGGGGGTGGATAATGAAAGTGCCGCACAAGAACTTGGATTGAGTGTTAATACTGTAAAAGCACAAAAGGCTCGCGGAAAAAAGATTTTAAAAGAAAATTTGAAAGATATTTTCCCTTTGTTAATGTTATTAAATCCCTTGTTCTAAGGGATAAATGTGGGGAATGGAAATTAGGCGTAGGTGTGAATTGTATTTTTTTTGAAAAAAATGCGATCCCGTTTAATCCTTTTGGGGGTGGATTGTGTAATAATAATGTATGAAAAATAGTATTAACACATATCCGTATGACATTGCCGCCATAATATTAGCTTATTTGCGGAGTGAAATAGATGAGAATGGACAACAAAAGCTAGATGTATGGTTGGAAGAGGCCGATTCTCATAAAGCTCTTTTTGCCCGAATTCAGGATGAAAAAATGCAATATGAAGATATTCAAAAAATATTATCTTATGATGCAGGTGGTGCTTGGCAGGTTGTGAAACAAAAAGCAAACCAAAGAAAAAGGAGAAGGCATTTGATGAGGATGTATCGAATTGCGGCTGTTGTGGTGGTTGTTTTGGGAGTAGCAATGACTTTCTTCTTTAAAGAAAAAACTACGGTTGTTCCGGTAGCTAAGGTAGAGAACATTACTCCGGGACGTTCTATTGCTAAATTAACTGTTGCATCTGGGGATGTTTATCATTTGGAGTCGTTGAAACAGGTTGATTTGGCGGTTTCTTTAGCGTCAAATGATGGGAAAGAGGTTGTTTTTACCGATCAGCAATTAGCGGAAAATGTAAAGGAAATAAGATATAATAAGATTGAAATTCCGAGAGGAGGAGAATATAAAATTACGTTAGGGGATGGGACCCGAGTGTATTTGAATGCACAAACGGAACTGCGTTTTCCCGAAAGTTTTGCTAATAGTGAGCAACGTTTGGTGTATCTATCGGGGGAGGCTTATTTTGAAGTCGCTAAAAATCAGTCAAAACCTTTTATTGTACAATGTCGGGATTACGCGGTAAAAGTTTTGGGAACATCGTTCAACGTGAATAGCTATGAGGATGATAAGACCTCTAAAACGACGTTAGCTACGGGAAAGGTCGAAATTAATATGGGAGGAAAATTGACTGTTCTAAAACCTGGTCATCAGGCGATTATAAAAGATGGAAAGGTGAACGTGGAGGAGGTTGATGTGGAAGTATATACGACTTGGATGTACGAAAATTTCCGGTTCAAAAGTGAGAGTATTCAGGAAATTATGACGAAACTTTCCCGTTGGTATGTGGTGGATGTGTTTTACATGAACGAGTCCGTCAAGAATTATCATTTTACCGGATACTTACCTCGTTATGCCAAGATTACTGATGTGTTGGAATTATTGAGTTTAACAACAAATATAAAATTTGATGTGAAAGGTAGAACGGTGACAGTGATGGAGAAATTGTGAAAAAACATAAAGTCGAAGCTGCAACTCCGACTTTATAAAAATGTGTACTAAAATAAACCCCAAGGGGATTTCACAAATATAAAGCTTTTTCTCCACAAACAAAATGATGTGTTTCAAACAATGAAAAATAATTTCGTTGAAGAAGTGTATTATGTATAAATTTTTCGAGTTTTAATAAACATCAATGATTTGGACTAGTGGTAGATTCCTGGAATTTACCCTATTGTCCAAGTAAAGTGTACAAAATGACCAAAATGAGTTTATCAATGAGAAGTAGAATTAAAAACTGCATGTTGGGTGGTGGCAAGCGATCATTAGTCTGCAAACTAATGATGATGATGCTATTACTTACACATTTGGCGTTTTCAAGTGAAAATGCGTTCAGTCAACAGAGCATTACAGTGCGATTTGAACAACAGACTTTGAGCGAAGTCTTGAATGTTTTAAAACAAAAGACAGGTTATGAATTCTTGTATAATGACGAGGAAATAAAGGATGTGACCGGAATTACGCGTTCATTTTCCAATGCCTCGATTCAAGATATTCTAAATGCTTGTTTGACAGGGACGAAGTATACATTTAAGATTGTAGACAATCTGATTGTAATTACTCCAGATGACAAAAAAGATGAAGTGAAAAAAGTAACAGTACAGGGAAAAGTCGTTGATGATAAAGGAGTGACTCTCCCCGGGGTAACTGTTCTTTTGAAAGGTACGGCAGTTGGAGTAGTAACGGATATTGATGGAAAATTTAAAATTGAATTACCCAAACGGGATACGATGATTTTGATTTTTTCTTTTGTGGGAATGAAGTCGCACGAGCTGGATGTAAATAAGATAAAAGATTTGGGTAAGGAAATTTCTATTAAAATGTTTCCGGACACAGAGGACTTAGAAGAGGTAGTTGTGACCGGATATGCTAACGTGAAGAAAGAGAGTTTCACGGGTAGTTCTATCTCTGTGAAACGTGAAGATTTGCTGAAAGCTTCTGCCACGAATGTTGTACAAGCATTAGCTTCTTTTGATCCTTCGTTTCGGATCCAACAGAATAACAAGTGGGGATCGGATCCTAATGCGATCCCGGAAATTTATATCAGAGGACGTTCTGGAATAGGAGTAAAACAATTGGATCAAGATGCTTTATCCAAATCTGCTTTGAAAAATAACCCTAATCTACCAACATTTATCATGGATGGTTTTGAGGTGAGTGTGCAAAAAGTGTATGACATGGATCCCAACAGGGTAGAAACGATTACAATATTGAAAGATGCAGCTGCGACTGCGATGTATGGATCTCGTGCTGCTAATGGTGTTATTGTGATCACTACTAGGGCTCCCAAACCTGGAGAGGTGACCATTTCTTATAATTTCACGGGAACGTTGTCAATGCCGGATTTATCAGATTATAACTTGGCAAATGCTCGAGAAAAGTTAGAAATAGAAAAATTGGCAGGGCTTTATGATTACGACCCAATTGATCCTAGTGATTATTACTATACATTGAACGAATACAATGAACGATTGGCTCGGATTGAGGAAGGAGTGAACACAGATTGGTTGTCTATACCTTTGCGTAATGCTTTGAATCATAAACATAGTTTCATGATTGAAGGAGGTAATACTGATTTGCGTTATGCTTTAGAAGCGGATTATAGTAATGATAATGGCGTGATGAAAGGTTCTTTTCGGGATAATTTGAACTTGGGTTTGAATTTAATTTATACTTATAAAAATCTGCAAGTGAACAATAATTTTACTTATGGTTATACTAATGCCAAAGAATCTCCTTATGGCGATTTTAGTGATTACGCTCATTTGCAACCTTATGATCGTCCTTATGATAAAGATGGAAACTTGATTGAGGTATTGGAGTTTTCTAAAGATGGTACTAGTGCGATAAATAATCCTCTTTATGAAGCCTTATTAAACAATTATCAATTTGAAAAGCAGGATGAGTTTATTGAACAGATTTTAGCACAATGGTTTCTAACTGATTATTTAACAATAAAAGGTCAACTAGCGTTGACTAAACAGATGGGAAAAACAGAGCGATTTATAGATCCTTATTCTGCTAATTCGACAGGGCGTATCGCTAAGGAGGCTTCTACTTTATTTGGAGATTTATATGTAGATCGATCTGATATGACAAAATGGGATGCGCAAGTTGCCGTTTACTTGAATAAAAGTTTCGGGGGACACAACTTGAATGTTTCAACAACGTTTAATGCAATGTCTACGACATCAGAATACACATCATCTCATTATCGGGGATTTCCTTCAGGAGAGTTTCATGCTCCTAATTTTGCGGCAGAAATTTACTTGAAACCGACAAGGACCACAGATACAAGACGTTTGGTGGGTTTCTTGTTAAGTGCGAATTATACTTGGAATGATATTTATCTAGCTGATTTTTCTGTACGTTTTGATGGTTCTTCCGAGTTTGGGGCTGACCAGAAGTGGGCACCGTTTTGGTCTGGAGGATTGGGTATCAATATCCATAATTATAATTTTTTGAACGATAGTAGAATTATTAACCAATTGAAATTGAGAGCGTCTTATGGTCAAACAGGTAAAGTTGATTTTCCGGCTTATTCTGCAACAACAAGATATGCAACGTATGATCGTTGGTATACAACGGGTTTTGGTGTGTACTTGAAGGCGTTGGGGAATACTAATTTGAAGTGGGAAACGACGAATAAATTGAATATAGGGACGGATTTGACCTTTTGGAATGATCGAATTAACATTGTATTCGATTATTACCATAACAAAACCGTAGATTTGATTACAGATGTAACTTTACCAGGATCTTCTGGTTTCACCTATTATAAGGATAATCTAGGGGAAACGTTGAATGAAGGGGTCGATTTACAAGTTCGTTTTGACATTTATAGAGATAAAGATTGGAATGTGTCCCTATGGGGAAATTTGAATCATAACGAGAATGAAATATTGAAAGTATCTGATGCGTTAAAAGCTTATAATGACCAAGTGAATAACTCTTATAAAGATGCAGAAGATGGGCAAGAGAGTAATAATATTATTAGTGATGACATCTATTCAGAACCTATTATGAAATATGAAGAAGGTGCCTCGTTAACATCTATTTTTGCCATGCGTTCCATGGGAATAGATCCTGTGACGGGACGAGAGATCTTTTTGGAACGGGATGGATCCTTGAGTAAAACTTGGAAAGCAGCCGAGCAAGTTGTTGTCGGGGATACAGAACCTAAAGCAAGCGGGTCTTTCGGGTGTAACTTGACGTATAAGAATTTGTCTTTATTTGCTTCCTTCAGTTATGATTGGGGAAAACAAACCTACAATCAAACTTTGGTGGATCAGGTGGAGAATGCTGATATACAAAACTCTAATGTTGACAGGAGGGTGTTAACTGATAGATGGCAAAAACCCGGTGATATAGTACCTTTAAAAGATATTCGAGAACAGTCTCGAACGACTCTGCCAACTTCTCGGTTTGTGCAGGATGAGAACGTTCTTTCGCTGAGTTCTTTGACATTAAGTTATGATTTTAACACCAATTGGTTAAAGAAAATTTGTTTGAAGACCCTTCGATTAGAGATGAGTACTAGTGAAATTTTTAGGGTTTCTTCTGTAAGATTGGAAAGAGGAACCAGTTATCCTTTTGCTAGAAGTGTGAATTTCTCGTTGCGAGCAACTTTTTAGATAATTATGTGATATGAAAAAATATAAGTTATTATCATGGATTTTTTTACCATTCATTATGAGTGCATGTAATGGATGGTTGGATGTGAAACCGGAAGATGAGATTGATGAGAACGATTTGTTTGAGACGGGGATAGGTTATCGTCATGCCTTGAACGGGGTTTATTTTGCCTTGGGAGATATTAATTTGTATGGAAAACATTTATCTTGGGGAATTGTTGATGCGATGGGACAATGTTATACTTACGCAAATGCGGGGAATGGTGCTAAGGAAATGCAATTCGGGGCCTCGCGTTATGATTGGGATCATCAATACATAGAACCTTGTATTGAAAGTATTTGGAAGAAAACTTATAATGCCGTGGCTAATTGTAATAACATTATTCAAAATATTGCTAATGACGATCCAGAAAAGTTTGATTACAAAGAAAAGGAAAAATGTATGATATGGGGAGAAGCCCTTGCGCTAAGAGCATATTTGCAATTTGATATGTTGCGTTTGTTTGCACCAGCTCCCAGTACAAATCCGGGGAATAGGCTATTTATTCCTTACGTCTCGGAATACCCCGTTTATGTATCTAAAGCGTTGACGGTTGATTCTTGCTTGAATAATGTTATTCGTGATTTGAAGAATGCGAAAGATTTAGTGTGGAAAGCTGATTCCGGGAGAACTTGTCGTAAGTCGACATTTTGGGAAGTGGGGGAATCTGACATGGGATTATTTTATGATAATAAAAGAGGTTTCCGCTTGAACTATTATGCGATTTCTGCTGTTTTGGCTAGAGTGTATATGTATGCCCAGCAGACGGAGAATGCTTACAAGGAAGCAAAGGCCTTGATAGATTTTGCCGAGAAAAACAGGGTGTTCGAGATAGATTATTATGACATGGAATATTATGGGGATTTCAAATCTTATGGTGATATGTTATGGGGACTAGAGGCTGTGGACTTGTTGGATTTTGAAACGGCCGTGAATTCCGTGGATAATAGTGATAACCCCTTGTATATAGGAGTTGCTGGGGCTAAAATTAATTTTTGGGGAGATGATATACAAGTTGATAACGAGGAAACCTGTAATGATTTGCGTTTCGTGAATTGGGTTTCTCGTTTGGATGATTATTACAAAACTTATAAATTTACAAAGTATGCCCAGCGTTTTGCTACAAATAACGGTACAGAGATTGGTAATACCCTTGTGCCGATGATTCGCATGAGTGAAATGTATTATATTGCGGCAGAGGCTATTTACAAAACGGATTTAACTGCAGCAAAAGAATACTTATTGACAGTAAAAGAGGGGAGAGGGTTGAGTTCTTCTGACCAGTCTATTAGAAATGTCAATGCTGCAAATGAGAGTAATTTCTTGAATATTTTGCAGAATGACGCTCGTCGAGAATGGCTTGGGGAGGGACAGATATTTTACATGTACAAGCGTTTAAACCAAAATATACCATCGGTGGATCCGAATAAGCCTGCGGAGGAATCTTATCAAGAGATAAAAGCGGAAGAAAAGAATTTTGTGATACCAATGCCTAATATTGAAACAGATTTAATGTAGAGAATATGAAAACTAGTTTATTGTATATATTATTGTTGCTAAGTCTTTTTTATGGATGTGACGAAAGAGAGATTCCCGTTGTGTCTGATGATATTGCGTATCTTTCTTTTTCGCAAGACCCGAAAAAAGATAGTACGGTGCTATCCTTTGTCGCTTATCCCGATGGGGAGATTGAGGCAAATATAGTGGTTGAGATTCGAGGGCATCTATTAGAAGAACCTAGGGCGTATACTCTTTCTGTAAATAAAGAAAGAAGTACATTTCCAGAGGCATCTTGTGTGATAGCTGAAAAGTATGTATTCCCAGCAGGACAAACTACGGACACGATACAAGTAACTTTTTTGAATTTTGACGTGAATACAGAGTGGGAGCCTCTTCGCTTAACGTTGAAAATAGACGAGTCTGAAAAGGTGAAGGAGGGTGATAAATCTTATCGAAATGTGTTGTATATTCTTTCGAACAAGATATCTCGGCCGAAGTGGTGGACTGTAAAAAATGTAGGTTACGGAGGTAACTTAACTTATAATTTAGCAGAGATTTCGTATCTAGGATTATATTCTGATGACAAATACAGGATGTTTTTAGAGGAATTGGCAAAAGATGGGGTTGAGTTTGATGGGGAAGATGTTACCGTTTTGAGAAAGTATTCTTTACGTGTTAAGTACCGGATTGAGGAATACAATAGTACGCATGATGAAGTTATGTGGGATGAAGAAAATTCCTGTCCCATGTCAGTACCAGTAAAAGGTTAATATATAATTGACAGGTTATGAAAAAAAGATTTATATTGTATATACTAGCGATATTGTCAATAATTGGATGTCTTGATGATAAAACTAATTATGATTACAGAGATATTAATGATTTCTCGTTGTCCACAACACGAATGTTTACAAATTGGCAATCGAATTACGTGCTTTATCCGGGGGAGGAAGTTACAATAGAACCTACTGTTCGTTTATCGATAGATACGCTTGCCCAAAACGTGAGCTATCAATGGTTACAGGATGGTAAGCTTGTTGGGGAGGAGAAGGCTTATACTTATAAAGCGGAGAAGCCTGGGAAGAGTAAACTTGTTTTTTCTGTTATTGACAATGATACCAAGGTTACTTTTTCGGGAGGAACTACTATTACAGTACAATCCCCGCTAGAATCAGGTTGGTTACTTTTAACGGAATCTCCTTCTGGACTCTCGGAGCTTTCTATGGTACTCGGGAGAAGATATACTCAGATTGTGAAAGATGAAGATGGATACGATGATGAACGTGACACTGTGATCTATTCAGATGTGAAGTTTAATATAGTGCCTAATTTAGGTTCTCAACCGATAAAAGTTGTTGAAAATTATGCTTGGACTACGGATGATGACGAGGTAAAAAACGAGCTAATGATTTTGCAAAGAAGTGGGGCTGTGGAGGTCAGTGGCGTTAATCTTGAGAGACTGATGGTGACCGCAGAAGATTTTGACGCAGGGGGATGTCCAGATGGATTTGTAGCAAAAAATGCAGTTTTGACTTGGGGAAGTAAATGGTTGTTAAATGAGACTGATAAAAAAATATATGGAGCCTTGGCAACTGTTACTTCTGATTTGCATTCTGGAATCTATAGTTCTGACCCTGCGTTTAACGGGAAGGAGTTTAGAGATATTTTACCATGTTATAAAATTGGGGCTAATGCAGATCAGTATAAAGTTATTATAACTATCGGGATGGATAACACAATGTACGGTATTATAGATAATGGGATGCCGACGGATGAGTACAATAATGACTTTAGTATATATTATGATAATTTTAATGGGGCGTTTGTCGAGTTAGAAGCAGCTAGTGGTGCAAATGTAGATATGTCTTGGTTTCAGAATTTTAAAGGAGATTATATTTATCATTCTTATATGGAAGCGGGTTATTATGAAAATCCTTATTTTTCAATTGTTTCCTGGGGGGGATCTTATTATTGGCATCAATTTACGATAGAGCTTCCTTATCGTTATAGTGGTGAAGGACCGCTAGAGATTACTAGTAGTGAGACTGGAAATTTGAATTCTCAAATGTTTGATGATTATGTTGATGCGGCATTATTGATAAATAATTCGGGGGCGGGATCCGCAGTATTAGTTGCATCGGGAAACAAGATTTATGGAGCTACCTATTCGAAGGGGGAAAGTGGGATGGAGTTGAAAGGAGATTTCCCTGCCCGGATAGCGGGTATTGCGGTTAAAGATAGTGATAATGATGATTATAATTCACACTTGGGGGTTGTTTGTGAAGATGGTAATTTTTACATCTTCGAGGTTAAACCTGCAACGAAAACTACAGGAATGACGTTGGAGGAGTTATTCCATGAAAATTTGAAGGAGTTGAATCCTAATTTTGGTAAAGTAGTTGATTTTATTGTTAAATACGGAGGTGATGGAGGTAATATTTCTTTTTATCGACCGTTCTAGATAAAAATGAAAGAAGGGGATTATTTCCCCCTTCTTTCATTTTTGTATGTATGTAAAATTGTTGTTATGAGAAAGATATTGGTAATACTTTGTTTACTCGCTTTTTACAGGGAAGGGGATGCCCAACAGAAGGCGAATTACAGGTTGGCAGAAAAGTTTAGTCAAATGGGGTTGGGAGGAATAGCCTCTCGCAATAGTATGCAGATAGTCCCGCACTACTTGAATGGAGGGGAAAAATTTTGGTTTGAGTTTAGAACAGATGAAGGGGTTTTGTATTATTTTGTAGATCCGGTGAAAGTAGAGAAAAGGTTACTTTTCAAGAATACGGATATAGCGCAGGGTGTAAGTAATATTACTCGTAAAGCGTATAATGAGAAAAATTTACAGCTTTCAGATGTAGAATTTTCAGAAGATCTTTCTAGAATGACGTTTTCGTTTGATGCGGGTAAGTACGAGTATAACATGAAAACGAGAAAAGTTAGGGGGGTGCCGGAGGAAAAACGGGATGAAGAACAAACGATGTATTCATGGATGTCGTTATCCCCGGATAAGAAATACATCGTGTATGCCAAAAATCATAATCTTTATGTGAAAGGAAACAAGGATAAAGGGCAGGATACGACCGAGATACAGTTGACGACTAACGGGGAACGTTATTTTTCCTATGCCCGTAATGGTCAAGATACTACGTCTGGGGAAGAATCCATGGCTGGTCGTTGGTTTTCCAAAGTAAATAAAATTTATGTTTTACGTCAAGATAACCGGAAATCAGGAGAAATGGCAGTGATTGATGCGTTGGCCAAACCGAGACCGGTGTTGGAACGATATAAATATGACATGGCTGGAGATGAGCATTTATCCCAATGGGTGCTTTCTGTGGTTGATGTGGATAAACGTGAGGTGGTTGATTTTGACATTCAACGTTGGCAGGATCAAGATGTGGAGGTGAGATACGTGACAGATAAGGGGGACAAGATTTTTTTTGAACGTTACAATCGTGTTCGTACAGAGGTTGAGTTATGCGTGGGAAACACTGAAACAGGGGAGGTTAAAGTATTGATTCATGAGGTTGATAAGCCTTATATTGATTATCATATGCGTAATATTGTTTTCTTGAATGAAGGGAATGATATTATATATCGTTCAGAACGTACGGGATGGGCGCATTACTATCATTATGATGGGAATGGAAATTTAAAGAATACGATTACTTCTGGAGATTGGGTGGCCGGTCAGATTGCGGCAATCGATACTACGGGACGTACTATCTATTTGTATTCACATGGGTATGATAAAAAAATGAACCCTTATTATTATCAAGTATTAAAAGCTGATATTGATAAAGAGGGGGTTAAATTGTTGAGCCCAGAAGACGGTCAACATAAAGCTATTTTTTCAAAATCTAGAAAATATTTTATTGATACTTATTCTCGGGTGGATATGGAACCGAGATTTGTGTTGAAAGATAATAATGGTCGGGTAATCATTAGAGATTTGGCAAAGGTTGATGTACGACGAGCTTATGAGATGGGCTGGAAAGCTCCAGAACGTTTTGTTGTAAAGGCAGCCGATGGCTTGACGGATTTGCATGGAATTATGTGGAAACCAGCGGATTTTGATCCGAATAAGAAATACCCAATTATCTCTTCCGTTTATCCAGGCCCGTTTTTTGAATATGTTAGTACGTCGTTCAGTTTGGATGATAGTTATAACATGAAACTTGCCCAATTGGGATTCATCGTGGTATCAATGGGACACCGAGGGGGGAGTCCGATGAGGGGGAAATTCTATCATAGATTCGGCTATGGTAATTTGCGGGACTATCCCTTAGCTGATGATAAATACGCAATAGAACAGTTAGCCGATCGTTACCCGTTTATTGATATAAGTAAGGTTGGAATCTTTGGGCATTCTGGTGGGGGATTTATGTCAACTGCGGCTCTTTGTACTTATCCTGATTTTTATACAGCTGCAGTCTCTTCTTCTGGTAATCATGATAATAATATTTATAATAATGGTTGGGTTGAAATTCATCATGGGGTGAGAGAGAAAAAGGAGGTGGTAAGAGATAGTGCGAACGGAGATCACGAGGTGTCAAAATTTAGCGTGAAAGTACCAACAAATATGGAGTTAGCTAAAAAATTGAAAGGTCATTTGTTGATTGTGACAGGGGATATGGATAAAAATGTACATCCAGCTCATACCTTGAGAATGATACAGGCGTTGATTGAAGCAGAAAAAAATTTTGATATGCTGGTATTACCTGGACAAGGACACGGTTACAGCGGTGCCGATACGTTTTTTGAACGGAAGTTGTGGTATCATTTTGCAAAATATTTGTTAGGAGATACCACTGCAGATCATTACGGTGATATTATGGAATACAAAGGGATTGAAAATACTAAATAACGGAAGAAATGAAAGTTATATATATAGTTGTTTTATTGTTCTTGATGGGGGTGGGAAATGGGTACGCACAACAAAAGGCTAATTTTAAACTGGCTGATCGTTTCACGAGTACGAACTTGGGAGGAGCAGATAGAAATAGTATGAGTATATACCCCATGTATATCAATGGTGGAGAGTGTTTTTGGTATTCTTTCACAACGGAAGAGGGAAAATTTTATTATTATGTGGATCCGAAGAAACGAGAAAAGCGTTTGTTGTTTAATCCTGAGAAATTTTTTGGTTTTTTAAATAGAGAGACATGTGAGGTGTGTGATAAAAATGATTTCAACTTACAAGATGTGAAATTCGATCCTAAAGGAACTTCTTTCACTTTTGCTTTTGAGAAATTCAGGTATCGTTATAACATGAAAACGGAGGAAATGACGAAATTGGATTCAATCAAGAGTGAAGAGTATGGGGAATCGTGGTTGAAATATTCTCCAGATAGTGTTTATGTTATGTTTGCCAAGGGACATAATCTTTTTGTTAAAGGGAATAAAAATAAAGGAATGGACACGACTGAGGTGCAGTTGACGACGGATGGTGAAAAATATTTTTCTTACGTGGAGGAAGAAGACGAATGGAGTGTTGACACGATTGAAATGAAGACTCTTGCGGTTTGGTTGAAAGATTCTAGGAAGATATACGCTTTGCGGGAAGACACTCGTGACGTGGAAGAATTGTTTTTGGTGGATGTGTTAGCTACTCCCCGTCCAAAAGTGAAAACATATAAGTACTCCATGGCGGGAGACAAAAAACTGGAACGTTCGGTGTTAACTGTGATTGATGTGGAGAGCAAGGAGGTGAAAAATATTGATGTTGATCGTTGGCCGGACCAGTACCTGTCAGTGCTTTATACATCTCAAGATGGGAATCGAATTTATTTTGAAAGAAAGAACCGTGCTTTCAATGAACAGGAAGTTTGTGTCGTGGACTTGACTACAGGGAAAGTAAAAGTGTTGATTCACGAGATAGACAAACCTTTTATGGATTACAAGATGGCCAACATCATGTTTTTGAATGACGGGAGGGATATCATTTACCGTTCAGAGCGCACGGGTTGGGGACATTATTATCTTTACGATGGTGAGGGAAACTTTAAGCATGCTATCACTTCCGGAGAATGGGTGGCAGGGCCTTGTATAGAAGTTGATACCGTGGGGCGAACGCTTTATTTTTATGCTTTAGGGAAAGATAAAAATATAGATCCATATTATTATACCCCGTGTAGAGTAAATATTGATAAACCAGAAAGTTTAACACAATTGACTTTCGATAACACGAATCATCAGATACACTTCTCGAAATCTTTCGATTATTTTGTGGATATTTGCGAGAGAGTGGATATGGTGCCTCGAATCGTATTAAAAAATCGGAAGGGAAAAGAAATTATGGAGTTGTCTAAACCTGATATTCGCAGAGCTTTGGAAATGGGATGGAAAGCTCCAGAACGTTTTAAAGTGAAGGCTACTGATGGGATTACTGATTTGTATGGCGTGATGTGGAAACCTTTCGATTTTGATTCTACAAAAGTGTACCCGATTATTTCTTCCGTGTATCCCGGTCCGTTCTACGAATATGTACCCACGCAATTTCGTTTGTTGCATGATGAAAATACCCGATTAGCACAATTGGGGTTTATTGTCATTGCTGTGGGACATCGGGGAGGTACACCGATGAGAGGTAAATTCTATCATACGTATAGCCATGATAAATTACGGGATTACCCATTGGCAGATGATAAGTATGCTATTGAACAATTGGCGGATCGTTACTCTTTTATTGACGTAACAAGAGTGGGAATTTATGGACATTCTGGTGGAGGGTTTATGTCCACAGCGGCAATTTGTACTTATCCAGATTTTTATAAAGCAGCGGTTTCTTCAGCTGGAAACCATGATAATTATATTTATAATCATTGGTGGGGAGAGACTCATAATGGGGTGACAGAAGAAAAAAAAGTGATAAAAGATAGTGTCAATGGAGTCAGAACTGAAAGTATATTTAAGTTTAACGTGGGGACTAACATGGAATTGGCTAAGCATTATAAAGGAGGTTTATTACTGATTCATGGGTGGATGGATGATAACGTACATCCGGCTCATACGTTACGCATGGTTGATGCTTTGATTCGTGAGAATAAGAATTTTGATATGATTATTTTACCAACAGAAAATCATGGTTTTGGTGGGGCTTCCAATATCTTCTATGAACATAAAATGTGGTTCCATTTTGCACGTATTCTGTTAGGGGATAATACTGGTGATTATTATTATGAGCTTAGGCAATATGAAAAAGCAAATAGATAGAAGATGGCAAGGTATGTTATTATGAGTTTGTTCTTGTTGCTCGCCGCTGGAACTTTCGGACAGTATAAAGCAAATTATGAGTTGGCAGAACGTTTTCGGCGTATTACACAGGCTCCTTTAACTAAAAATAGTTTGGAGGTACGTCCTCGTTATATTAATAATACGGATTGTTTTTGGTATTCTTTCCGAACAAGTGAGGGGGTAAAATATTATTTCGTCGATCCTGCTAAAAGAACTAAGCGGTTGCTTTTTGATAATGCTGAATTGTTGATGAAAATCAGTGAAATCACTAACAAGGGTTATAACCATAAAGATCTAGATTTGGATTTCGAATTTGATGAGGATGGTGAAACGCTTCGTTTTTGGTTTGATCGGAGAGATTTTACTTATAATTTCAAGACGAAAGTGTTGAAATTGGTTAAAAAAAAGAAAGATAGTCAGCCATATGATCCTTATTGGATGTACTATTCGTGTGACAGTACTTATATGTTATTTGCTAAACGGCATAATCTCTATATTGTTGGAAATGCAGCGAAAGGGAAAGATACAACAGAGGTACAGTTGACCACAGATGGTGAACGTTACTATACTTTTAATCGGGAAGATGAAGGGGAATTAGATGAACGGATGGGATGTTCAGCCCGTTGGTTTGACGCTGGACATAAATTTTATGCTATACGTGATGATGCTCGGAAGGTGGGGGATTTATGGTTAATAGATGCTTTGGCAAAGCCTCGTCCTCGATTGCAAACTTATAAAGCGGAATTGGCAGGTGACGAGAATGTTATACAGTTTGAATTGTTGATTGGAGATGCTGATACTCGTGAGGTAAAAAAAATTAATATTGATCGTTGGAAAGATCAGTATATTGATGTTTTATATACGAGTAAGGATGCTAAACGTCTTTATTTTCAGCGTTATAAACGTACTTGGGATGAATGTGAAATTTGTGTTGCGGATGTTGAAACAGGGGAGGTTAAGGTGTTAATTCATGAAATAGATAAACCTTACTTGGATTATCAAATGAGGAGTATCAGTTTCTTGAACGATGGAAATGAGATTCTTTTTCGCTCGGAACGTAGCGGATGGGGACACTATTACTTGTATGATAAGGATGGTAATTTGAAGAATCAGGTTACTGCGGGTGCTTGGGTGGCAGGTCCGATAATGAAGATTGATACAGTAAATAGGCAAATTTATTTTATTGGACTGGGGAAAGAAAAGGACATTGATCCCTATTATTACATTCTTTATCGAGCAAGTTTGGATAAACCTAACGATATAACTTTGCTAACTCCTGAGAATGCTTCTCACGATGTGATGATATCTCCTTCCAGTAAATTTTTCGTGGATAGTTATTCGCGGGTAGATATGGAACCTATTAACGTCGTTCGTGATCGGAAAGGAAAAGTGATATTGGAATTGGAGAAGACTGATTTGGAAGCACTTTATGATTTTGGTTGGAAAAAACCAGAGCGTTTTAAAGTGAAGGCGGCAGATGGTGTAACCGATATTTATGGTGTAATGTGGAAACCTGCTGATTTTGATTCGACAAAGGTATATCCGATTATCTCATCTGTTTACCCAGGACCATTTTTTGAGTACGTGCAGACTCGTTTTACTGTGAATGACGATTTGAATACCCGTTTAGCGCAAGTTGGCTTTATTGTGGTGTCTATGGGACATCGGGGAGGAACGCCCATGCGAGGAAAATATTATCATTCCTATGGTTATGGCAATCAACGTGATTATCCATTGGCGGATGATAAATATGCTATTGAGCAATTAGCGGAACGTTACTCTTTTATCAACAAAAAGAAAGTGGGTATTTTTGGACATTCTGGTGGTGGTTTTATGTCTATGGCGGCATTGCTGACTTATCCAGATTTCTATAGTGCAGCTGTTTCGTCTGCGGGAAATCATGATAATAATATCTACAATAAAGGATTTGTGGAAATTCATTATGGCGTGAAAGAAAAGAAAGAGATTGTAAAAGATAGCGCAGGTAAGGAGCGAGAAAAAATCATATTTGAAATCCGTAGTAGGACTAATCAGGAATTGGCAAAGAATTATAAAGGAGGACTATTGATCGTGACTGGTGATATGGACCGAACGGTACATCCTTCTCATACTTTGCGAGTAGTGGATGCATTGATAAAGGAAGGTAAAAATTTTGATATGCTTGTATTGCCGGGAAATTCGCATGGTTTTTCCGGTGCGGCAAATGAATTTTTTGAACGTAAATTATGGTTCCATTTTGCGAAGTATTTGTTAGGAGATTCCTCTGCTGATTTTCAAGGAGATATTAATTATTTTCAGAAACGTTAGTTTATGATGAGAAAGTATGTTATGCTATGTTGCCTATTATCGATTTGGTTTACAGATGGTATGGCACAAAAGCGACCTCTAGATATGGAGGCTTATAAATTGTGGCGTAGGGTTGAGGCGCAGCAAATGTCGAATGATGGGAAGTGGATTACTTACCGTTTTGTTTATATTGATAACGATGGACATGATAAAGATATACCCATCACTTATTTGTACAATACGGAGAACCAAAAAACTTACGAATTAGAGAATGTGCATCAAGTCTATTTCTTTAATGGAGGGAAAGGGTTAAAATATATTGTTTCTCCTTCTTCGCAAGATACTTCTAGGGTAGTAAAAGACTCTGTATTTTTGATGACGTTGAAGAATATGAAAAAGCGGTTATGGGATAGACCGTATGATTGTAATGAGTCAGCTAATTCTCCTATTATGACTTATTCTTATCCTATCGGGAAGAACGAAAAAGGCAGAGATATTAAGCGTCTAGTCATCTGGAATTATGAAACGGGAGATTCAACTGTTATGGATAGTTTGGATTATCATATATTGCTTGATAATAATAAGACTATTATTTACACGAAAGAGTGTAACGGCTATAAATCTCTTTACGTCGGTCCTGTAAAAGGACGAAAACGTGTGATCTATGGTGATCCGAAGGCTCGATTGATAAATTTCTCTTTAAATAGAGATAATTCTCAGGGAGTGTTTACCGTAGCTTCGGATACTTCTTATTTAGATGATCCTGATTTGTTGTATTCGTTTGACATAAAGGAGAGGATTCCTAAATTGATCATGGATATTAAAGATATTCATTTGGAAGGGGATTATAGAGTAAGAGGTGGGTTGGCTCGGCCTTTTAATAAAGGAAAATACATTATGGTGGACGTTACTCCTAAAGTGCGAACTCCTCGTCGTCAGAAAGTAGAGCCTGATAAAAGTTTTGAACTGGAATTGTGGAAATGGGATGACGAAATATCCCAAAGTCGCCAAAAGTACGAGCAAATTTATCGATCGAGAGAGCCTCAATATGTTTATCATGTGGATTCGAAAAAATGTGTGCTTGTCGCACCTTCCCATATGACTAATATATATAGTCCAACCTGTGATGAGTATAATTATGTGATTATTGGAGATGAAACCCCTTATCGTAAATTGACAGACTGGAGAGATGGAGATGCAGCTGATTATTATCTTGTTAGTCTTGAAACTGGAGATCGAAAATTGGTATTTCCTGATTTATGTGAGCGTCCCGTATGGAGTCCTAATGGGAAGTATGTTCTGTTTTATCATGGAAAGAAAAAAGCGTGGTATAAGTTGGAGCCAGTTTCCGGTGAATTGACAGACATCTCTGCTGCAATCGGTTTCCCTGTATATAATGAGGAACATGATTTACCAAAACCTGCCAATTCTTATGGTATTGCCGGATGGATGGCAGAAGGGAACGAGGTGGTGTTGTATGATAAATATGATATGTGGGTGATAGATTTAACTGGTAGAAAAAAAGCGTATTCTTTAACAAATGGTTGGGGAAGAGAGAATAAGACTGTCTTACGGATATTGAAATCGGATTATGACTCAAAGAAGATTGATACGAAGCAAAATATTTTGTTAGAGACTGTAAACACTGAGAGTTTAGATCAGGGAGTATATGAATTATCACCTTCTCGGAAACTTCGAAAGTTGATAGAAGGGCCTTATGCGTTAAATTTTAATGCTTTGTCTAGTGACAGAAAATACTGTATGTTTATTCGACAGAGTTATTCCGAATTCAGAGATATTTGGTGGAGTAAAATAGATTTTGCTAACCCCGTCAAGATAACGGAGGCAAATCCGCAACAAAAAGATTATCATTGGGGATCTGTGGAATTAGTTGATTGGGTGAATTATGAAGGGGAAAAAAATCGAGGATTATTGTATTTGCCTGATGATTATGATCCGTCCAAGAGGTATCCGGTAATTGTTAACTTTTATGAAACCCACACGGGAGAATTACATGTTAGTCCGATTCCAACATTAAGTAGTGCCATGATTAATGTGGTGACTTACGTGAGCAATGGTTACGTGGTTTTTATGCCTGATGTGCATTTTACAGTAGGTGCTCCGGGAGAGAGTTGTTATAATGCAGTTGTTAGTGGGACTCAGATGTTGATAGATAAGGGTATTGCAGATAAAGATCGAATTGGAATACAAGGACATAGTTGGTCTGGTTATCAAGTTGCTTATTTGGTTACTCGTACGAACATGTTCCGTTGTGCTAATCCAGGAGCGGCTGTATCTAGCATGGTATCTGCATATACGGGTATTCGTGCAGGAAGTGGAATGCCTCGTATGTTTATGTACGAGGAAACTCAGAGTCGCATGGGGAAAACACTTTGGGATGATCCCAAGATGTATATTAAGAATTCTCCCATTTTTTACGCTGATAAAATTCAGACCCCGTTATTGATTTTTCATTGTGATGGGGATGAGGCTGTTCCTTATTCTGAAGGATTGAATCTTTTCTTGGCAATGAGACGGTTGCATAAACCTGCGTGGTTGTTGAATTACAAGGGAGATAGGCATTTCCTTTATAATAAGGCTGCTGAGATTGACTGGACAATCCGTCTACAACAATTCTTTGATTATTATTTGAAAGATGCTCCGATGCCTCGTTGGATGAAAGAAGGAATTAATGTGAATGAGCGTGGGGTTGACCAAAAGTATGACTTTGTGAAATAAATCATGTGTTTAGACAAATATAATTTTAATTAAAAATGGAAAAGATGAAAAAGTTATTATGTATTAGTTTGATTTTATTTGCTTTTGCTTGTGCGAGTGATCCTCAAAAAGAAATGGAAAAAGCAATTGTCGGAGAATGGTGTAATCCGTATACATATCAATCAA
>ERZ827450.456-NODE-456-length-54866-cov-7.040503_pt1 | contig 54866 bp, 46 predicted proteins | sample MGYA00519773_ERZ827450 | MGnify/ENA primary metagenome ERZ827450 (study PRJEB31778, sample SAMEA3449306) | human gut metagenome | biome: human gut; feature: human-associated habitat; material: faeces | place: United Kingdom | collected 2010/2012 ...
CTCACGTACGGTTCTTAGGGGAGAAGGGGGCAGTAATGCCCTTGACTTACCCGATATTTCCAAACAGGGCGACTTCTTCGTAGAATCGCCTATCATTCTGTTAGCCAGTATTATATGGTATCTCAAAATCTACAAGAACGGCAAGTATTGCACCTTCCCCCATGCCATTGAGTTCCTGAACCGCAAGTACGCCGACATTTTCCCCATCCTCACCTCGTACCCGGAGCTGGAGAACTATCTTTCTCCCTTCATGGACGCATGGGAATCCTCGGCGGTGGAGCAGTTGCAGGGGCAGATTGCCAGTGCCAAGATCCCGCTTTCCCGCATGATTTCCCCGGCGCTCTACTGGGTGATGACGGCGGACGATTTCACCCTCGACATCAACAATCCCGAAGAGCCGAAAGTGCTGGTAGTCGGCAACAATCCCGACCGTCAGGGCATCTACGGGGCGGCGTTGGGACTGTACAACTCCCGCATCGTGAAGCTCATCAACAAGAAGAAACGGCTCAAATCCGCCGTGATTATCGACGAGCTGCCCACCATCTACATGCGTGGGCTGGATAATCTTATTGCCACCGCCCGAAGCAACAAGGTAGCCGTCATGCTCGGCTTTCAGGATTTCAGCCAGTTAAAAAGGGACTACGGCGACAAGGAGAGTGCCGTGATCTGCAATACCGTCGGCAATGTCTTTGCAGGTCAGGTAGTTGCCGAAACCGCCAAAACCTTGTCGGAGCGTTTCGGCAAAGTCTTGCAGAAACGACAGAACATGACGATCAACCGGAACGAGACTTCCGTTTCCATCAATACCCAAATGGACAGCCTTATCCCGGCTTCCAAAATCAGTAACTTGACACAGGGAATGTTTGTCGGTGCAGTCGCCGACAATTTCGACGAGCGCATCGAACAGAAGATTTTCCATGCCGAGATTGTCGTGGATAACGAGCAGGTCAAGCGTGAAACCGCCCGTTACGTGAAGATTCCGCAGATTATCGACTTCACCGACGAGCAAGGCAACGACACCATGCAGCAGCAGATTGATGCGAATTACTACCGCATCAAGAACGAGGTCAAGCAGATTGTTGCTGATGAAATAGAACGCATCAAGGCTGATCCGGAGCTGTCGCACCTGATTAAGAATGTGTGATAAATGAAAACCGGATATTCCGGCCAGACAGATTGCTGGCGGAATATCCGGTTCTATAATCCTACAAATTTATATTTATCAACTATTTCTCACCACACAACGGCAACAGCGCATTAGCCTGAAAGCATCCTAATTCACTACTTCTGTGCCAGCCCCCGACCATAGTACAACTTTCCGAGTGCATCATTTATTGTCTTCGGTTGCCCCATACTCGAGTAACAGCGCTATTATTTCGTCTGCTTGCCGTAACATGTTAGCCTTAAATTTGGGATCATTAATATCGCTCGCACCTTCTCTCAGCCGTTTAGCCAAAGACAATGGCGTATCTCCCTCTTGATTTCTAATATTTACATCTGCTCCATTGTCTAATAATAGTTTTACTGATTTTAGGTTTCCCCATCCAATAGCATGAAAAATCGGAGTGCCATGAAGTGCCTTTCCGTTGACATCAGCCCCGTTTTCAATCAGGAAAACAGCTCTCGTAAATTCTGTGTCGGTATAGCAGTCTTCTTCTACCATATCACTCAATAAATAGCTTGACTTTGATATGTCATATCCATTCTCAATCATTTCACGAGCCATATCAAACTTGAAGTATGTAACCAATTCATTAAAGACATACCCGCTATACTTCTTGGCAACTTTTTCTGCAAGTGGTTTTATTTTTTCATCAGGCACTCCGTCTGCAAGCATTTTATCCAATTTGGATCGATTTTTCGCAAATTGATTATCTGGATACTCTTTAATAAAATGAATTGTCGGATATATTGCAAATAAGAGAATGATTGCTGCCCATACCCCGGTAAGTACCCATCCATTGGATATTTTACAAGCAGCAACAATCAGTGCCGTTAGAAAAACGGCAAGCAGCAAGACAGTTACAATGAATCTGATTATCGCAATGCCATAACCATCCCCCCCCTGCGGGTCATACTTGCCGGATGTTGGAAATGGTAGCGATACAATTGCATCGAATAATGGTTTGGCGAGTATTCCCGCCAGAACTATGGCTATAAATATTAAGATCATTTTCATAACTTCTTTATTTCATGTTTGTAATTTTTTATTTTTCACCACACAACGGCAACAACGCATTAGCCTGAAGCACCCCCAACTCACTACTTCTATGCCAGTCCTCACAAGCCCCATCCTTATCGCCCGACTGGTTACGTGCCAGTCCACGACCATAGTACAACTTTCCGTCATTCGGAAAAGCCTTTATTCCTTCGCCGTATGCTTCCGCAGCTTCCTTAAACCGTTTCAGGTCATACAGCGCACGCCCCAGATTGTTGTACAAATCCACATCGGGAGAACAGTTCTTTATTGCCTGTCGATAAGTAGCAATTTCTCCCTCGTAATCTCCGGTTTCATATTTCTCCACACCAAGGTTAATATATGCATTGATGTTTTGAACATCAAGTTCAATTGCTTTATTATAATCACTAATGGCGCCTTCCTTATCTCCAAGTTTGGATTTGCAATTTCCTCTGTCAAAATAGGTTTGTGTATCTTTTGGATTTAATTTTATAGCTTCATTATAATCATCAATTGCTTCTTTATATTTACCCATTTTTGATTTACTATATCCTCTATTAATAAAAGCATTAACATATTGAGGATTAATTTTGATCGCTTTGGAATAATCCTCAATAGCTCCTTGACTATCTCCCAACTTTGATTTAATCAACCCTCTATTATAATAGGCAAATAAGTAGTGAGCATTTATCTTTATAGCTTTAGTATAATAAACAATAGCCTCTTTTCTATCACCTAATTTCGAACTAATATTCCCTAAATTATAAAATACTGTATCATACTTCGGATAAATTTCAATCGCTTTAGTGTAACATTCCATAGCAGCATTGTAATCTCCTTTATTAGCAAGATCTTTTCCCTGTATTTTCAATCTGATAGCTTCTGTTGGAATACTATCAGCAATCGCACTATTGGAGAAACCGCCCTGTTTATTTCCATTCCCTCGTCCGCAACCCGACAGACATACAGCCAGTAATATGTAAACAGCCCATTTCCTCATACGCTTATTGCATTTTCAAAACCTCAAACAGTATCGTATCGTTTTCACGCCATTTCGCCCAGCCGGAGAAGGGAACAGCAAGTTTATTTATCGCACGTAAATCCTCAAACCTTATCCAGTCACCTTTCTTCTCTTTCACGTGTCCGCCATAATGTCGGGCAGGATAAAGTTCTTCCGTTACTTTTCCTTCCGGCTGGTCGTATAGCTTGAACTCGTACAAGTTCGTGACAAACTTTCCGACCAAGCTATCACCGTAATGTTCTGCGATAGGAATATCTCCCGTCTCTTTCTCGGAAGAAGCCCCTCGTCTGGTATTGGAACAAGTCACCATAGCTATACATATTAATAGGGTTATTACTGCTTTCATTATTTATTATTTCAAGTTGAACATTCCGTTTCCATTTTCTGCCAAAGATACCCCGATTTGTATATCTTCATTCTCCTATATATTTAATATCACTCGAATGGATATGTTGGTGATTATTGTAATATACAACTGTTTCTTTTTTAGGCTGATTAGCTCCACGTTTAAAGACATGAATTTGTGTTTTCTCAAATTTACATTCTCTCTCGCCAACTCTAAGGCTGATGTCAAATCGGTTATTATCTTCTCCGACTTTAATCAGAAATTTCCCCCGAATATCGGGATTGGATTCATCGCCAAATGCCGCAGGATAATTGTGTATAACCTCATTCTCATTAAAAAACAGATGCCCTACATATACTGTGTCGGCAACGTTCCATGCCATTATCAAATGTTTCAGCCTTGCCATAGGGTAATATTTTACATCATCAAGACTTCCGAACATCTCACCATTGGAACAATAATACCCGTAATCCGGATCAAATACAGTCTGCTCATTCTCAAACTCAATCTGAATATCATACGAAAATCTTTCTGCATAAGTATCCCATAATCCTTTAGGAATACCATTTTTCGATAGATTTTCAATCGCTTTGGGATAATCCGACAATCGACCTGTACAAAAATCATCCATTGTTTTATGACGGGTATCCACATAATCACTTAATTCTACTGATACTTCTTCTGCCTGTAACGTGTAATCCAAACGGACATAACGGTGAGAGCCATCAAGGTATAGCCATATTTTTCCTTCCGGCAAAAGTGTTATGACAAGGTTGTTGTATCTGAAACGTTGCTTTTCTTTGACACCATAGTACCCCTCTCGAAACAGCTCCAATATTCGGTATTGCAATTCCTCTGAAAATTGGATATTTGCTTTATAGAATTTCTTCTCGGTATATGCTACCCACAAAATATCAATACTATTGGGAATTGGAAATCCGCGTTCTATGTCGAATGCATTTAAATCGACTCCACCTGCTCCGCTCTCCCCGATACCCAATATTGGAAACGAATCAAAGACCGGAAAACTTTTACCTTCGTCCCCGAAACCAACCTTGCAACGGAGAAGTTCTACCGGATAATTATATGGAGTACTGACAGACGGACTCCATGAAAAGACCGTTCTCGGTTCTTTCTTGTTGAACCTAATTTTGATTCCTGCCACCTTGTAAAGAAGAAAGCACAGCAATAGGCAGGCGATAACCAATAGCACCGCATTGGCTTTGTCCTCTTTGAAGAAATGATAGATCGTTTCCATAAATGACTATTTAGTTAGTGCCAACATTTACTCTTATTTTATTTATTTCGTTTGTTATATCTGTAAAAAAAATCAATGAACAGGAATCCCAACAGTGTAGAAAGTATAAAATCCTATTCGATACAAATATTCGGGAATTAGAATAATATACATTATTTCCTGTGTTTTTGATAATTATGGCTGTATCACCTATTACTTGTGTTTTCCATAAAGGGAAAGCATTGTTTTTTAAATAGTCAGCATATCTTTTGGTTGCTTCCTCAGTGTTGAAAATCAGTTTTTGGATTGAAATCATCGGTTTATTTGTTGGTTTCACATCACAAAAGAATTGATAACCAGAAATGAAATGACATCTAAAGAAAGCTATATCTTCATTCTTAACATCATCACTTTCCAGCAAAATAGCCAAAGTCGATGTATCAATTTCTCTTTCCGAATCAATATATCCATTATGACATCTTATCACATCCTTTATCCTTGAAAAAAAAGAAGAATCTTGATTTCGAATATCTACGGTAATATTTCGTTGAACAGTATCTACGTCTATCTTCTGCGCTGAAGTATTGTAACAAAAAAACAGCAAGAATACTGTAAACAGTATTGCTCTCTGTATTAATTCCGTTGTTTTATTATCGTAGCTACTCCAAAGTTTTGCAACATTAGTCCAAAATCCGTTCTTATTATGTGGAAATATATTCCCAGATACTCCATCCGCATATATGTTCATTACTTATTCTCCTATATATTTTTTAACCTCTTCACCCCGATAATTCCAGTAAAACAAATGATCGTCCTCATTTTTATTCTCTGGCGTTACCTTAAACACATGAATTTGTGTTTCCTCAAACTTACATTCTCTCTCACCAACTCTAAGGCTGATGTCAAATTGGTTATTATCTTCTCCGACTTTAATCAGAAATTTCCCCCGAATATCGGGATTGGATTCATCGCCAAATGCCGCAGGATAATTGTGTATAACCTCATTCTCATTAAAAAACAGATGCCCTACATATACTGTGTCGGCAACGTTCCATGCCATTATCAAATGTTTCAGCCTTGCCATAGGGTAATATTTTACATCATCAAGACTTCCGAACATCTCACCATTGGAACAATAATACCCGTAATCCGGATCAAATACAGTCTGCTCATTCTCAAACTCAATCTGAATATCATACGAAAATCTTTCTGCATAAGTATCCCATAATCCTTTAGGAATACCATTTTTCGATAGATTTTCAATCGCTTTGGGATAATCCGACAATCGACCTGTACAAAAATCATCCATTGTTTTATGACGGGTATCCACATAATCACTTAATTCTACTGATACTTCTTCTGCCTGTAACGTGTAATCCAAACGGACATAACGGTGAGAGCCATCAAGGTATAGCCATATTTTTCCTTCCGGCAAAAGTGTTATGACAAGGTTGTTGTATCTGAAACGTTGCTTTTCTTTGACACCATAGTACCCCTCTCGAAACAGCTCCAATATTCGGTATTGCAATTCCTCTGAAAATTGGATATTTGCTTTATAGAATTTCTTCTCGGTATATGCTACCCACAAAATATCAATACTATTGGGAATTGGAAATCCGCGTTCTATGTCGAATGCATTTAAATCGACTCCACCTGCTCCGCTCTCCCCGATACCCAATATTGGAAACGAATCAAAGACCGGAAAACTTTTACCTTCGTCCCCGAAACCAACCTTGCAACGGAGAAGTTCTACCGGATAATTATATGGAGTACTGACAGACGGACTCCATGAAAAGACCGTTCTCGGTTCTTTCTTGTTGAACCTAATTTTGATTCCTGCCACCTTGTAAAGAAGAAAGCACAGCAATAGGCAGGCGATAACCAATAGCACCGCATTGGCTTTGTCCTCTTTGAAGAAATGATAGATCGTTTCCATAAATGACTATTTAGTTAGTGCCAACTCATATGACTAAGACTATAGTATATAATAGATATGATGATTGACAGGACAAGGGCGATGCCGCCTATAATCAAATCCCCTTTACGGCACAGGCTTCCTTCCGGATTCAGAAAGGCAGCAAGAAAGAACATCCCTGTTATAATATAAGGGAATATTCCCCAGTCAAAATCTCGTGCATCATAATCCGGATAATAAGAAACTATAATCCGTAACACAACGCTGATAACAGTTATTAGCGTGATGTTTAAAAGAAATTTTGCAACTGCACCCATACGCTTGAATATTTAGTTCATAATCTTGTTGTAACTCTTTCTTTTGCCAAAGATACCCCGCCGTCCTTCAATTCCCTTTTCGTTTCCCGTCCGTTCTTTTTCGATAATCGTCCGCAAAAGGATATTTAACGGCTTCATTTGTCCTTTTGCCCAAATATAAAACAAAACCCCGATAAAATACAGTAATTACTGTATTTTATTCTTCTGATACCTGATAAAATACTTCCCCCTTTGTTTTATATCGCTTTGCACCCCGAACTTCCCCCGTTCTCCGCCATCCGCCACGACAAACCTGCGAACCGGACGACAAGTAGCGACGCCCCACCTCAAACTTGCTGATAACCCATGTTTTCCCCTATATATTTACGTCCGGTTTCACTGGAAACCATTAGTATTCACCATTTAAAAATTCAAGTTTATGGACGAAAGACCGGACAACAGCCAGCAGTTGATGGACATCCTTCTTGTCATGGACAAGGAGGAAAAGACCATCCAAGCCGTCAGCGGAGTGCAGGACGGCAAGTTACAAACCAAGAATCCGTTGGAGGACAACAACGACCTTCTCCGGGTGGATCGCCACGGCGATATGTTCTCCAATTTCTTTTCCAATCTCTGGAATCAGATTAAAGATCCCACCCGTTTCCATTTCTTCCGTGTCCCGGAAGAGGAAGTACAACGGGTAGCCGCCGATTTCCAGCAGACCGTGCAGAACCCTACGCCCGAAGGACAGGCACGCATGGCACAGTACGAAGTACAGCCGCCCCAGCAGGCACAACAACAGAGCCAACAGCAGGCGCAACCTGCCGCCGGACAACAACAGCAACAGACCGATGCGCCACAACAGCAACCACAACCGCAGGAACAGCAGCAACAGCCGCAGTACAAGTACGACGTGAACAAGATTGACTGGGAAGCCGCCGCATCCATCGGTATTAAAAGGGAGCAGCTTGAACAGAACGGTATGCTCGACCAGATGCTGAAAGGTTTCCAGACCGACAAGACAGCCCGTGTGTACTTCAACCTCGGTTCTCTTTCCCACAGCAACGACAGCCAGCTTTCCTTGCGTGAGAACGCCGATGGCAAGCTCGTCATTTGCAGCCACGGCATTCTCGACCTTGACAAGATGCAGAAACAGTTTTTCGGGTACGATCTTTCCCAAAAGGACATGGACGCCGTGAAGCTCTCCGGCAATATCGGGCATCCCGCCGAAGTCACCAACCGGGCGGGCGAGAAAATCCCGTCCCTTATCAGCCGTAACCTGAAAACGAACGAACTGGTGTCGTTCCCGCTGGACAAGGTGCGCATCCCTGCCGAAAAGAACGGGCATACCTTCACCCCCGATGAAATTACCAAGTTGAAGCAGGGCGAAGCCGTCGTCTGCCAGTTCCAGACCAAAGCGAAAGAGGGGCAGAAGCCCAAGACCTATTTAGCCCCCGTACAGTTCAGTGCCGCCCGAATGCAACTCGAACTACTTTTCGGCGAACGGGGCAAACTGGCAATGGACGAACACCGGGAAATGCAGAAGCAGACCGCCAATCAGGAAGTCCCCAAGACCTTCCGCAAGCAGGAACTCACCGAGAAGTCGCAGCTTGAACTCTCCGGTGGCGGGACGGTCAAGGTTTCCGGTCTGGTGGATAAACAAGGTAAAGCCTACCACGGCTATATTACATGGCAGCCCGGACAGAAATATCCTGCTTTCATGTTCCCGAAGGATTACAAGACCGCACTCGAAGAGGGGCGTGTCAAGCCGGCAGTAGAGAACGAGGTGCAGGTGGCAGTCAATTCACAAGGTAAAACCAACGAATCCACCAAGAGCCTGAAAGAAGCCCTGCAATCTGCACAAACCCAGCCCACCGAGGAACAGAAGCAGCAGAAAGACCGCAAGGAGCAGCAGAAAGAGGATAAGAAACAGGAACAACGGCAGGAGCAGAAGCAGGACAAGGACAAGCCCAAGCAGCGCAAGGGCGTTCGCCGTTAATCCTTTCCCCCTTTTTATTACGATTCGGTTGTCCCGCCCCAAGTGACGGGACACTTTTTGTCAAACCATTAAAAATCGAACATTTATGATTACAGCAATTATCGCCGAGAAACCTTCCGTGGCGAAAGATATAGCAAACGTGTTGGGAGTTCGTGAACGTCACGATGGCTACCTCTCAGGCAACGACTACCTCGTTACCTGGGCGTTCGGCCATCTTGTCCAGTTGGCTATGCCGGACGCTTACGGTTACACGGGCTTCCGCCGGGAAAACCTGCCCATCATCCCGCAGGAATTTAAGTTCATTCCCCGCCAGATACGGGAAGGCAAGGAGTACAAATCCGATCCCGGTGTACTCAAACAGCTAAAGGTGATCCGGGAAGTTTTCGCCCAGTCTGACCGGATCATCGTGGCGACTGATGCAGGTCGTGAAGGAGAAGGAATCTTCCGTTATATTTACAACTACCTCGGTTGCCGCAAGCCCTTTGACCGTCTGTGGATTTCCTCGCTGACCGACCGTGCCATCCGGGAAGGGCTGGAGAATCTCAAACCCGGCAGCAGTTACGACAACCTCTACCGTGCCGCCGAAGCCCGTGCCATCGCCGATTGGGAAATTGGACTAAATGCCACGCAAGCACTCTCCATCGCCGCCGGGCAGGGAATCTTCTCGCTCGGACGGGTACAGACACCCACGTTGATGATGATCTGCTCCCGCTATATGGAGAACAAGGATTTCACCCCGCAGACCTACTACCAAATCCGGGTGACGGCGGCAAAAGACGGTACGCCCTTCTCTGCCTTGTCCGAACACAAGTACGAAACCCTTCCGGCAGTCAATACCGCCCTTAGTGCCATAACCGCAACGGGTACGGTTACGGTTGCCGACGTGCAGTGCAAGGAAGTCAGTCAAGAGCCGCCGCTACTGTACGACCTGACAAGTTTACAAAAAGAAGCCAACAGCAAGCTCGGCTTTTCAGCGGACAAGACACTCAACATCGCCCAGTCGTTATACGAGGCGAAAGTATTGAGCTACCCCCGCACAGGCTCCCGTTATATCTCCGACGATGTTTTCGACGAAATCCCGTCCCGCATCGCCCTGCTGGAACAATACCCGGCTTTTGCCGCCTATGCCGCCACCCTGAAAGGGACGGCACTCAACCGTCGCAGCGTGGACGATAAGAAAGTCACCGACCACCATGCGCTCATTATCACCGAATGTCTGCCCGGCGAACTGCCGGAAGACCAGCGCAAGATTTACGATATGGTTGCCGCCCGCCTGCTCGAATCCTTCTCCGCCCGCTGTGTCAAGGACGTTACCACCGTCCACCTGACGGCAGGTAACAGCGACTTTACCGCCAAAGGTACGGTTGTCAAGTCCGCCGGATGGCGTGCCGTGCGTGGCGAGCGGGACGAAGAGGAAGAATCTGCCGCCCTTCCTGCTTTGCAACAGGGCGAATCCTTCCCCCTCGAATCCGCCGAACCGTTGGAGAAGCAGACCAAACCCAAGCCCCTGCATACCGAAAGCAGCCTGCTTTCGGCAATGGAAAGTTGCGGCAGGAATCTGGACGAAGCCGAACTCCGGGACAGCCTGAAGGACATAGGCATCGGCACGCCCGCCACCCGTGCCTCCATCATCGAAACCCTGTTTTCACGTGATTACGTGCGCCGGGAGAAGAAGAACCTCGTGCCTACCGAAAAAGGGCTTGCCGTGTACAGCACCGTCAAGGGCAAGAAGATTGCCGACGTTGAAATGACCGGGCAGTGGGAAACCGCCCTTGCCCGTATCGAAACGGGCGAAATGGATGCGGCAACCTTCCGCAAGGGTATCGAAGTCTATGCCGCACAGATCACCGAGGAACTCCTGCAAGTACAGGTGTCCGTGGCGGACGGTGAACGAATCCCTTGCCCCAAATGCCAGTCCGGACGCATCCTCTTTTATCCGAAAGTCGCCAAGTGCAGCAACGTCGATTGCGGGCTTACCGTCTTCCGCAGCAAGGGCGAGAAGACACTCACCGACAGCCAGATTACCGACCTTGTAACCAAAGGCAAGACCTCCTTAATCAAAGGCTTCAAGAACAGGGACGGCAAGGTGTTCGATGCGCACGTCACCTTCGACAAGGATTTCCGCACCGTGTACGACTTCCCGCCCAAGCCCAAAGGGAAAGGGGGCGGACGATGAACGGCTGGTTATCCGTGCAGGAAGCCGCCCGCCTTTGCGGTACGGACGAGCAGCGCATCACCCTTTGGATGAACGGCAACCACATCGCTTTTGCCCGTTTCGATACCGTCCTGATGATTGACGGCGCATCCCTTTTCGCCCTTTTCGAGCGCAACCGGGTAGCCACCGTCTATGACGATGCGCCACGGCAGAAGAAGAGGGGCAGACCGGGCAAGCACAGCGAGCTACTGAATACCCCGCTGGACAGGCTCGGCTTTTCGCAGCGTGTCGTCAAGGCTTGTCGGGAACTTGGCATTTTCACCACCGGACACTTGCTCATGCACCTGAAAAGGTATCGTCTTTCCCGCCTGTATTGTGTCCGCAACTTCGGCAGCCAGTCCGGTACTGAAATTCTCCGCTGGCTTCACCGGAACGAACTCATAGACAACGGAAACCCACGGGATTTTCAGGTATTATTCCCGTAATCCCATAATAATAAGTGCCTTTGCCAGTCGGTCATAACGATGGGGGCTTTGCCTTTTCCTGTGACCGGATGGCAGGCGTTCGGGGATAACAATACCCCGAACGCCTTTAATCTCAAATAAAAAAAATAAAATGGAAATTCAGAACAATATCTTTAGCTATGCAACCTTGCTTAAACAAGTCAAGGCACGTGTAGCACTCGCCCAGAAAAAGGCTATCTACGCAGCCAATGAAGAAATGCTTACCATGTATTGGGACATTGGCAAACTGCTATCCGAAAGTCAGAAGCAAATCGGTTGGGGTAACAATGCCCTTGAACAGTTATCCAACGACTTGAAAAATGATTATCCGAAAGTAAAAGGATTTTCCCCACGTAATTGCAGGTGTATGATTCAGTTCTATAAAGAATATAATCAAGAACTTACAATTTGGCAACGAGCCGTTGCCAAATTAGAAACATCGGATATTATTCTTCCGATCAAGCAACTAAGCTGGTCGCACAATATCGCTTTGATACAAAAGGTAAAAGACCATAAAGCCCGGTATTGGTATATGATACAGTGTATAAAAAACGGGTGGACTCGTGATTTCTTAGTCGAAGCCATCAATCAGGACTACTACAATATTCACGGCGCACTGGCAAACAATTTCGATGCCACCCTTCCCGAAATACAAGCCAAGCAGGTGAAAGAAACCTTGAAAGACCCTTATATTTTCGATATGCTGACTTTTACCGACGAGTACGACGAACGGGACGTGGAATTAGGTTTGATTAAACATATAGAGAAGTTCCTTCTCCAAATGGGGGCAGGTTTCGCTTTCATGGGCAGGCAGTACCACATCGAAGTTTCGGAAAAGGATTTTTATATCGACATCCTCATGTACAATGCCTTTATGCACCGATATTTAGTTGTGGAGTTGAAGCGGGGGGAGTTCCAGCCCGAATATATCGGCAAGCTGAATTTTTATTGTTCGGCGGTGGACGATATTCTTTGCCGGGAAGGGGATAACCAGACCATAGGCTTGCTGCTTTGTCAGAACAAAGACCGTATTATGGCTGAATACGCTTTGCGTGATGTACACAAGCCTATCGGTATTTCAGACTACGAATTAGGCAAGGCATTACCCAAAGATATTAAATCCGGGTTGCCTTCCATTGAAGAATTGGAGAATAAACTTAGCCGGGAGTTACAGGATAGCGAAGATACGATTTGAATTTAGGCAACAGTGATGTCTAAATTCAACAAGAAAAGTGCGACACTGTTGCACTTTTCTTTGTTATCTCCCATTCATGCGACACTGTCGCATGAATTACCCCCTTCCGTACACCGTTCGTATCTTCTCACCGTCCAGCACCTTACAGGAGCGTACCACCCATGCCGCACCGTCCCCCGTAATATGCCGCAAAGCCTTTTCGTCACCCCCTGCAACCTTCGGCAGCGTAATTACCACGATTTCGTCAGCCAGCCTGCTATTGAGCAGCACAGCCGCAATTCCTTCACCGTAGGCGACCATCACACCGTCACCCGCAGCTTTCATCCGTCCGATTTCCGTCACGGCATCCCCCGTGATGAACCGCACGCTTTCTTTTTCCGTCAGGTTACAGTCTGCTTGCGCCACGACAAAAGTATCCTTTTGCGTGATCGGCCAGCCGAGGTGATTCATAAATACATCCAGATAAGTTTCTTCATCCAAGAGCAGGCAATCGGCTTTCCCGATAGCATCATCCACCTGCTTGTCAGCACGGGCAGGACATCCGTCAATGGACTGGTACACATACAAGGTAATCTGTTTCATAACACTTTTTTTATTGGTTATGCCCGCCTTGCGCCATAAAAAAACAGCGTGAACTCACACTATTCTGATACGAAGGCACTGGTATGCCCAATAAACCGAATAGGCAAATTCACGCCGTATATACATACAGCATGAACATTGCGCCATTCGTCCGATTTATTTAAAAAATTACCAGTTTTTCGTATCAGGACGTTCAGCGAACGTACAATCTATATAATCAAAACCCGCTTGCGTTCAAGCCGGGCAATGAACTTTCATATTTTCAGTTGCAAATATAGTGCAAACCTGCCGAACTACAAAAGAATAGCCCCGCCTTATCTCACGACAAAGCAGGGCAACCGTTCACTCTTCACTTACGCCTAAGTACATGGTGAACGTGGGGTAATGGTCTGTTGATACTCTTATCCGCTTGCTTTTCTTTCCGGATTTTTTCTCTCCGTCACCGCATCGAAACGGTTACGGATGAACTCCTGTACATCCTTTGCCCGGTAGAATACCTTCCCGCTGATCGTGAAGTAAGGCAACGCCCCGATAGCCCGGTATCGCTGCAATGTCCGTATGCCTACTTTCAGCAGCAGGCACAAGTCCTGATTATCCAGCAGTTCCTCACCGTCCAGCAGACTGTTCTTTTTCAGCACCCGTTCCAGCAGTTTCTCCGTCAGGTCGAACCGCTGCATGATCCGCTGCATCCAGCCTTCAAACTCTTCCCGGTCTGTGTACATAGCAATCTCCTTCCTTTTCGATGATTTCCTTCTCCCGCATATAGCGGATATAACCCTTTGCCGTGCGTTCCTTCACTTCCAGCATTTCCTGTATCAGTTCGCACAGTTCGATATAACCGTACTTCTCCTGCCGGGTGAACGCCTCCCGTGCCATTTCCGCCAGTTCCTTTTCCTTGCGCTTCTCCTTCTCCGCACGGGGCTTTTCGCCCACGTACACGGGCATCCCGGCTTGCTTGTCCCAGCGGAACTGCATCAACGGAATATCCAGCGGGCTGCCGTCCCGCACCTTCAACGCTTTCACCACCGATATTTCCGGGTTCTCGTCCTTCTCTATCGAGAGGATAGCCGCCGATTTACGTTGCAATTCGCTGCCCAAGTGTCCCCGGAGCTTCAAGCCGTTCGGAACGAAATGCACCACGGCGGCGATGCACGTGCGGTAAATCCCCGCCAGTCGGTAAATCTCGTCGATCAACGCCACGCTTTCCCCCTCGTCGTTGGCGCAACGTATCAAATCCGCCACCCCGTCGATCACCACTAAATGAATACCCCCGTGCAGGTAATGGTACTTGTCCATGCTCTGCATGATGGCAGTCAGCCGTTCGCTTCGTGACATTCCCGTCAGGCAATACACGTGCAGGAACTCCGGCATTCGTTCCCGTCCGGCACGCCGCAACAGCCGCCCTGTATTCTTGTACAGTTGTTGTTCGCTCTGCTCCGTATCATAGAGAAGCACCGCACGCCTTTTCCGGTTCGGTTCAACCCGCACGCCCAGCAGGTCGGTGTCCGTTTCCTTCTCTTGAATCGCCCCGGCTACCAGCGCAGCCGTGTAGTTGCTCTTTCCCGTACCTTCCCCGCCCGTGATACAGAGTATATTCTCTTCCGTGCCCAACGGCACGTCCCCGGCGGTAATGATGCTGACCGCCGCCAGTGGCGGGTGGTCGTAGTCGATCTCGCACGATTTCAGTACCGCCATCGTGTCACCGTACAGGCTGTCCAGCAGTTTAAGGAACAGCTTTACGAACTCTTCCCGTGTCCGTCCCGCCTTGAAGTAGTCCGATACGTCCTTGTCCGTCTTTTCACCCGTCAGCGGCAGCACCAGCCGTTTCACCCCGTACTCTGTTAGCTGCTGTCGGTGCTTCTCGGAGCTTTCCAGCCCCGTTTTATCCACGTCGTACAGCAGCACGATATGTTTGAAACGGTACACTAACTTGCGTATAATCTTCGTGGGGATAACCGACGTTTCCGAGTTGAAACAGATGGCGTGGAATCCGTGCGCCGCCAGCGTCAGCACGTCCTTCTCGCCACCTGTCAGGAACAATGTATCGCCTTTGGGCGGCAACTCTTCCAGCCCGAAGCAGTAGTTATCCCCCGTATGACCGCCATACACGAACCGTACTTCCGATTTCGGGCGGTACACCTTCACGCCCCATTTCCCCGCATACCCGAACATCGGTTCTATTGTTGTGGACGTGAAGCCGAACGCTTTCCCATCTTTCGTTTCGCTCCGGTATTCCTTTAGCGACTGCACCCCGTAACGGATCAGCACCTCTTCCGTGATCCCGTACCCAGCCCAATACTCCAGTTCATTTTCCGTGAACGGCTGCTGCACCGTCCGATACGGGCGTGGCTTGTGTTCCGGCTCTGTCGCCCGTTCTTCCGTCCCGGTCGGCTCTACCGTTCCGTTTCCTTCCGCCACGGGAACAACCCGCATGGCAGCCCGCCGTTCCCGTACCGTTTCCGGTGGTACATCCTCACTGATACCCAGACACAGTTCACGGTCTATCGTTTCCAACACCTCCACGAAGTCGGCGGCGTTCCTGCAATCCAGCCCCTTGATTTTCGCCACGAGGAAGAAACAGTCGCCTGAAAAGTCCCCGTTACCGAAGTCCTTCATCTTGTACGTTCCGCTTCGGCGGTCATAATACACGTTGCACGATGCCTTGCTGTCTTCGTACAGCGGGTTCAGGAAATTCCTGCCCACCCGCCATTTCACGGGCAGGTAGTGGCGGAACACGTCCAGCCCGTTACTCGTTCGTGCCAGTATTTCCTCTTTTCTTACCATACAACTTGTTTTTGCGTTCGTGTAAAGGGTGTTGTTCCGCCATCCGGTCAATCAGCGTGTCAGGCGTTTCCCGCATCCAGCGTTCCCGGAACTGCTCCACGTCCGTGCGGCGGTAGCGGATCTTCTTGCCACAGATGGAGAACGGGAGAATCCGGTTCGTGCGGTAGCGTTGTAGCGTGCGGGGGCTGATTTCAAGGTACTCGCATACCTCCGCATTCTGCATCCACTTGTCCGCTTTCCGGCGGTTCTTCTCATCCTGTCCCTGTTGTTCCGTCTCCCTTTGCCGGGATTCCTGCACGTATGCCGCTATCCCGTCTATCTTTTTCACGAGGGCGGCAAAGGCTTTGCTTTCGATAGTTATTACTTCCATAATCTGTTGATATTTAGATTTCTGGTCGCAAATGTCCCTCTATTCGACGGCTTTTCTTTTCACGTCCGTACCACCTTGCCAAAGATTTTTTCCGGGCACAAAAAAGCCGCCGGGGAGCTTTCTTTTGGCTCGTTCCGGCGGCTGCAAGCCGCTTCTTCACTGGTTAGGGTTTGATTGGGCTGTTTTTAGCAGCTTGCTATGAACTTGGTAATCCTCTGGCTGGTTTACAACAGGTTAGCTGTCCGTTTCGTCCATCCGTTTCAGCAGTTTCTCTATCATTTGGTCGAGATACACCGTCCGGCTGTTCTTCCGGTTACGCATGGCGATAAACGTGTGGTACACGTCGCCCAAGTCTATATGGAACGTCCGTTCAAATGCCGTCACGATGTCGATGATGTCCGCTTTCCCGTTATCCACGCTGCCCGAAGCGTAGATTCCGTATATCAGTTCCACCGCCGCCGCTTTCTTGTCCGTCCAGTACAGCTTCTTTCCCGATAACGGCTCGCCGTCCGCAGGCTCACGCATCCGCCTTGTCAGGAAGGCTAACAGCAGTTCCACCGCAATCAGCCGGGCGACCAGTCGGTCATATCCGGTGGATAGCACCGCTTCCGGCTCGAAGATGAACGTGTCCGTTTCCGGGCTTATCTCCGTCTGTCCCCGTTTGAAGTAGAAGCTGTCCCGGTACGTAGCCCCGCTACGGTAATACTGGAAAAAGGAAAGGCTGCGTTCAAAGACCGTTTTCAGTTTCTCAATCTCACATTGGTAATAACCAGCGGCAAGTTCATAGTTGGGTGGGCGGTTACTCTCAATCTGGTATAGCTTGTAGAAGTACAGCAGCCGCCCGAGTATCAGCGGCTTTTGGTACTTGAAAAATCGGATTTCCTCTGCATCGTCCTTAAATTCACGGGACAACGCAAAGTTTTTCAGTTCAATCATTCTGTCTTTCAGGTAATTCATCATTTCCCGGCAGCCCGGAATAATGTTTTCCCCTTCCAGATTGACCGTTCCCGTATAGCGGTCAATCTCCTGTAACATCGAATCAAAAAAATTATCCATGCAATCCTTTTTAGGTTTCTAAAAACGGCTGCAAAGTTACTGGCAATCCGAATATTACTTTTTTCGTTTCCCGTCCATTCTTTTTCGATAATCGCTCAAATCGAACAAAAGTGGCTTTTACCATGTCGGATGTGGCATGCCCCACGTTATCAACTCCCCAATCCCAAAAAATAGAACGGTCTGTTTTCCGGTGCGGCATCCTCGTACAGTGACAATCCTTCAAAAAAATGGTGATCCTCATTTTCCAGATGTCCCACCACCCGGTTATGAATCTTAAACAGCAATTCTCCGGCGGTAAATCCGTCCCCGTCCGCCGTCAGTCTGAAATCTTCCTCTGTTTCGTCTTCCTCGTCCTCGTCCCAATAGGCGTATTGCACCGTCACTTCCTTACACGCCAGTACCACCTCTTTCGGCTGCCACCCGTCCGCATCCAGTTCCTCGTGGTACTCCTGCACAGCCTTCATAAACTCCTCAATGGTATCGTACTGCCCGCCATAGAACGCCCAGCGCACATCTGTCATTATTTCCTGTGGGTATTTCTCTTTCTTTGCACGTGCCTTTTCCTTTCCCGTAATTTGCTCGTACAATCGTTTTAAATCAAAGCCATATTTCAATGCCATATCATAATAATTTTGGTTAGTATCTTCGTGAATTGATGCGTAAATTTCACTCCTTAATTCCGGTCGTGAACGCAAGTCTATATGCTCAAAATAATTATCCATTTTGGCATCCTCTTTAATTAAATCATCCCGCCCGGAAAAATCCAAAGTAGCAACAATTAGATTATAATATCCGTATCCGGAAGATGCGTAAACACCTATCTTATTATATTTATTTCCATCTATTGGAATTGGTAAGTATAATTCACCCGAAGCCAAATAAACATTCATATTATACCGACTTAGAACTTCCGGGAAACTCACTTCAATGGGATTAACCTCTCTTTTACCGACTATCACTCCCTCGTATTTACTAAGAAAATCCCTAAACACGAACGTCCCGGTAACAGCTTTCTTCTCAAAGTCCACATCTTCCACCGAAGTGTACACACCCAAGAACATTTCAACCAGCACACTTTTATTGAAGAACCCCAGATCATTTAATTCTCTTTCTTCTTCCGGCACAATCTTAATATACTGTTTCGTTACATCAAACAGCACCCTTCCGAATATAAACTCCGTTTCGGACACCGGAATAGCAAACACATCGCCCGTCGTACATTTTACTTTCTTTGCCATACGTTCTGTTTATTCTTTTTTCAAGCATTTACCTTTCAATGCTGCTTCTGCATACATTCTCAAATCCCTGTCCGAATCGTTCAAATATTTCGTGATATATTCCTTTGTGACATTTTTATCCCATTGAGACAGGGCAGACAGAAACTTTTCACGCGGCTCAAAGCACCCTCTTTCGTGTAATCTGTCCAATGGCATATTGTCGAACAAGTTTATCAGGAGTTCCTGTTCTTCTTTGGAAGGTATCATTTTGTCATAAGCTAATCCCGCCATCGCTCCGTTTATAACACTAAGATTGCCATGTTCCAGCAGATGCAATACGGGCTTTATGTCATTGTTACTTTGCCGGGTAATTCTTATATATGCCAATGCTGCGGAAGAAGTTATCGCATCCAATCTTTTGTTCTTTTCTATAATTTCTTCAAGGTACGGAAGAACTGCTATATATCTTATTTTACCCAGAGCATTAATCATTTCCATTTGAGTTTCCCATGTGCGTTTGTCCTTTCGCTCATGAAGGTATGCCAAATACAATTCCTCGCCCAATTCTACAAGATTGTTCTTTCTTATATTCTTGGCAGCCCGACGACGAACTGCACTCGCTTTGTTAGTCAAATCCATACGAATCTGTACTATTTCTTTTGGTAACAATTTCTTCTCCATGTTTTGTATTAGTTTATATTGTTTTCATTTCCTATTCAATTAAGCAACTCATTTTTCCGTATCTCACCCGGACTTGCCCCGAAATTCATCTGGCAGAACTCCGTCAGGTACGATTGCGACACAAACCCGCATACCTCTGCCACTTCCAGCAGCGGCAAGTCTGTTTGTGTGAGCAGGTGCTTCACCTTGTCTTTCCGCAATCCTTTTAGCCATTCATGGGGAGTAGTACGGAACTCTTCACGGAACAGCCGCCGGAAAGTGCTTAGGCTGTACCCGCAAAGGTCAGCCAGATGTCCCGTATTCTTAGCCTTCGTGTAGTGCTTCGTTACTTTCTCCACGAGCCTTTTATTCTTTACCATTCCCAGATACACTTCTGCCTGCAACAATTCTTCACCCGCCATTTCCTTTACCTTCGCACGGGTAATAGGTACTTCCACTTCCGTAGCACCTTTCGGCAATTCTTCGCTCTTGGTACAGTGCGGACGCTTCCGTTTCATTTGCTGCACATATTGCGCCAGTCGGTTATACACCCCGTTCAGATACCCCCGTTCAGGATAGATATGCAATATCCGGCACAAGTACAGCAGTTCCCTGTTGCACCCGTAGTTGATATACCAACTCGATAACCGGAACACATACCGCAGTGCCACATCTTCCCGTGACAGGGCAACCAACATCACATACGCCTCGAAACCCTTGTCGCTGTACGTCACCGCTTCCGGCAGCTTGTTCAGCGTATCTGCCACGAACCGCATTACCCGTCCGTCCTCGGCAAGCAGTTCCAGCCCGGCAAATTCCCCCGCATCCTTGCCGCTTTGTATCATTCCTTCCATTGTTTCCACCAGAACTTGCACCTTCTCCGCAATCTCTGGTTCTGCCGCCACCGCCAGCAGTAGCTCTTGGCTTAATGTTGATATTGTTTCCATGAACCGTATTATTTTTAATTAATCCAGCCACCAATCCCTTTCGTCATAATTACTGCTTTTCCATAGGAATTTATCATTCTTGAAAGCAACAACCTGTATCTTGTCAGTGGATATATCCAATTCTTCTTTATTGGTTTTAATGCTTACTTCGGTAGGTTTTCCCTCACTGTCGATATGAATGATAAGATCACCTTTCGGCAATTTTTCTTCACCATACAACTGTTCGTAAAGTTCCGCAATATCAAAATCATCCCTCTGCGGATAGTCACTGCCAAATGCCTTTTCAAAAACGGAAAGAATCGTTTGCTCGTCAAAAAGAATACGGGCAAAATATCCATCTTCTCCAACATTCCAACCTACGTCGATTTTGCGGGGGCGGGCTTGCATGGAATAGGAATTTTCTTCCAATCGTTCCCACAGAATATTATCGTATTCTCCATTAAAATAAGTAATTGCTATACTCTTTAAATCCACATTTTCCATTTCTATTTGTGGAACTATGTGATAGTCAAACCGTTTTCGATAGTTCTCATACAGCAGGCTGTCAGGTAAACCATTATTCTTCAAATTTTCATATACTTTGGGTTCACTCTTCAATGCTCTCTGAACATATTCATCTTTACTGATAATAGCTCGTGGTGCAAACTCTGACATAGGTACGGAAACTTCTGCACCATGTAAGCAACAGACTTCAGTTCTTCGCCCATCACCGACAACCCATATTTGTATCATTCCGTAGGGAGCCATCCCGACAACGAGTGCGTCATATCGACATTCGTGTCCTTGATAATTTATCCACACTTCATCAAATAGAAATTTCAGTTTCTCTTTCGGCAACCATTCCGAAACAAAATAAAATTTATTCTCTGTAAACGAAATCCAAACAATCTCAATAGCTTCCGGCAATGGTTTATAATCTTCACCCACAACGTGCCATGATTGTCCCACTCCCCATACATTGCCAACCATTGACTTACTTGGTATATAAACCGTACTTTTATCCGGCATACCGAAATACCCTACATGGATAGTCGTAGGATATAGGTAAGGCGCACTTTCGCTTGGATACCACGAATATAGCTTTTCCTTCTCCTGTTGCTTCTCCTTTTTGCCGGAGCAGGAACTAAACAAACTCAATATTCCCATAACGATAATCAGTATTTTCATGGTTCATATATTTTATATTCCAATGGCGACAAAGATACCCCGACACCTCATATATCCTTTTTCGCTTCCTATCCATTCTTTTTCGATAACTACTCATTAGAGCAATATTTCTTGATAATGGCATCCACTTTCTTTTTCCATTTATTAGAGAGTGAAACACTTGTAACGTCTGTCATATAAAAATGACCATTCTTATAAGGAAGTTCTTTGGTTTTTCCAACAAATATGTAGTAAGTCTTTGGAGGAAGATCTGCTTGCACTGATATGCTTTCTATCATACCATATTCTGTTATTTCCCCGGCTTCATTTTTAATATCATCATGTTTTATCACACTTGCATCATCAAACGCTCCGCTTTTAAAGGCGTTAATAATGTCTCGTGTTTCCTTTCGGGTTAAAAGGATTATCGAAGCAGAATCCGAAACGCTCCACCATGCGTCCACATACTTTTTATCAATCAAGCCCAATGAATCAGAATCTCCGATAAAATCGTATAGGAAGTCCTTCTTTTCTATTTCACCGTAATCGTATTGTTGTGCATTGGTATTTAGCCCTAAACTCAGTAATCCCATTATCAATACTATTTTAAGTTTCATATTATTTCATCATTATTGTTTTTCCAAATATAGCACAAACTTTCAGAAAACACAGTGTTTGCTGTGTTTTATTTCGTGCAGACACAAAAAAAGCACCCCGAAAGGTGCTTCACATATCACATAAAAGATTGAAGATATTCAATTGCCGTTCAAAAGAATCATTTCAGCAGTTTATATACAGCATCAAATTGCCGTTTCAGTCGTTCGGTATCAAGTCCCGTGGTAAAAGCCAGCACATATGACATTCCCAGATGTGCCATTCGGAACATATCGACGACCTCTTGCGTGGCAATATCCTTTCTGATTTCCCCCGTTGCGATTGCCTTATCAATTATCTTTCGCCACATCTGTTGGTCTTTCTCAAAGATAGCATCCATTCTCTCCACAAAGTTCGGATAATACTTGTACGCTTGGAACAAGAACTGAAAATAACATTTGGCACATTCCTTTCTATCCACCCCCAGTTCATTGCTTAGATAATCCATTGTCCTTTCCACCCCTTCGATATAGCTTTGCAGGAAGTCCCGCAATGAAATATCTTCCGCAAACACGAACTTGTTTTCCACCTTGTGCGGTTCAAAGATATAGGTATCTACAACCGCCTTGAACAGTCCCAGTTTATCCTTCGTATGATGGTAGATACCCCGGCATGACAATCCGATAGCTTTCTCCAGTTTACCACCGTCACCTTCTCGTAATTGTCCTGTAAGAACAGCCGGAACGCATTTTTATATATTTCAGCCTTATTCGTTTTCATATCAGCGCAGCATATATTTACCTTTGGTTTCCACGAAGATAATACATTTCTTCCGAACAGCCATATCTCCACCCGCAAAACCTCACATACCCCCCCTTTTTAAGACAAGTCATAGGGCAGGTGCAGGGTGCAGCTATATCTATATATATAGCTGCACCCTGCACCTGTAAAATACACTCTGAATATCAGTTATTTACAATCTTATAAAAATGCACAGTGCAATCCTCTTTTTGCACCCCTTTCATTTCTCGTCCATCCATTCGCCCTCAAAAATTCCCCCAATAAAAAAACACCGCATTTATTTCCTATTTTCAGTCTATTTTTGTACATTTGTACCAAGTTATCAGAGCAGAGCGAAGAAACGCAAAGAACTCCGCACCGTTACTAATTCGTTACCTGTTACCTAACTTTCTACTCTTTACGTCTTGACAATTAGTTAATTAAACTTTTCTCGTAGTTTTTCATTCAAAGTATAATATCGATCTGCACGCAATCGGGAATCAAGCAAGTAAATAAACATTTGAATTTGAAATTGATATATTCCGGGGCTTTATAATAGCCCTTGGAATTTTATGTCCAAAATTTATTACTATGAGGAATAAGTTCGTAATTATTGTAATGCTGTTATGTGGTCTTGCCATGAACGTGTTAGGGCAAGAAGAAAAGTCTCGTTTATCCGGTTTTACGGGGAGTCCTGTGGCTGGAACCCGGTTGGAAATACAATATGATCCGACGGGAGGACCGTTGGTCGGAAAGGAGGCTATTACCGGAGTTGCCTATATGTATAATGATTATTGTTGGGAAGTGGCAGATGTGAATTTGAGCGAATACAAGGGAATTTGGTACGGGAATTTTTATGTACCGAGAAATTGCGCTTTTGTTGCCTTTAAGTTTATCCCGAAGGATGTGAATGATATGGGTGTTGCGGATAATAATGATGATAAGGGTTTCATGTGGGTAACCCTTGACCAGAATGGACAACAACTTCCCGGAGGAAGACTGGCTTGGGCTATATTTCGTAAACCTTCTTTGGGGAAAGGTGTGATGGGGTATTTTAATCAGTACGATATTTCTGATGAGGCGGTGGAAATGTGGGTGTATAAAGAGTTGGAATATTTCCCGCAGAATATGCCGAAAATGTTCGACTGTTTTATGGCGATGGTGAAATTGAGAAGTGGAGACCAATATTCGGATGCGGCTCGTCGGTATATTACTCAGTTTTTGAGTATCCCCGGCTTGGGTGAACAACAATATTTGTGGGCTAGGGATCTTTACCGTTTTGAATTACGAGATACGGAAAAAGCCGATTCGCTGGAACAAATGATTCTTGCTAATTATCCTCATGGTGCTGCGGCTCGCTTTAAGACTTTTAAGACTATCGAGCAAATGCCGCTGGATGATGTGAAACTGGATTCAACCCGCAAGTTTTTGGCTGACTTCCCGATCAGTGAATGGCGTAAGCACCCGGAACAGGGGCAACATGCTTTTATTTATTACAGTACATTCCGTGTTTTGGAAGAGGCTTTGTTTGCCAAGCACGATTACGAGGGATTTGCCTCTTGGTTTGATCAAATGAATTTCCAGACATTGAATGAGGTGTATCGTTGGAATATTTTCCGGATGTTTAAGTTGAAATTAAGTCCTGATGAGGTCATTTATCCTTTATCTACCGCAATGATAGAAGAGATGATGAAGAAACAAGGTGATCTTTCTTTTATGGAGGATGTCAGATATACTCCGGGGCAGGCGAGGGAAATTGCCCGTCGCCAGCTTGATGATAAGCTGACAAGTCATATTCTTTTGTTGACCCGGATGGAAAAATACGAGGAGACTCTTCCTTATTTTGAAAACTTGTCGAAAGAAGGATTGTATAGCAATTCGGACTTGAATGAGGCTTATATCCAAATTTTGGAAAAGACCGGGAATAGATCGAAGATATTTTCCGTGTTGGAGGAGTGTGTGCGAGAGAATGTGATGACTCCGGCTATGTTGGAGATGTTGAAAAAAGTGTATACGGAAAAGTATGGAAAGTCTGAAGGTTTCGAGGAATATGTGCAGTCGCTGAAGTCCATGAAAGAACTGGAAGAGATGAAAAAGGAGGTCAAGGCGGGATTGACGAATGTAGCAGTTGAACCTTTCGTGTTAGAAAGTATGACGGGAAAAAAGGTGAATAGTAAAGACTGGAAAGGAAAGATTGTGGTACTTGATTTTTGGGCAACTTGGTGCGGTCCGTGTAAGATGGCCTTCCCCGGCATGCAAATGGCTGTGGATAAATATGCTAAAGATAAAGAGGTGGAGTTTTATTTTATTGCTACCCAGGAAAGCGGGGATAAATATAAACAGAAGATTAAGGAGTACTTTGCAAAAAATGATTTCACGTTCAATGTGTTGTATGACAATTATAATGAAAAGAGTCAATCGGCAAATATCGTGTTCTCACGCTTTGCCAAAATGTTCAATGATTCGGGGATTCCGCGAAAAGTAATTTTGAAAGATGGCGTGATGCGTTATACTTCAGGAGGGTATTGCGGTAGTCCCAGTAAGTTGGCTGATGAAATATCTTATGTCATTGAGTTGTTGAAAGCTGAAAAGTAGTAGAGATGAAACGAATCGTATTTTGTATTTTGTTATTTCTTGCATTGCCTTCTTTACTGTTTGCGCAGAAAAAAGCATTGCAACAGGAAGAGTGTAAATTGTGGCGAACGTTGAGAGAACCGAATTTGTCTCCTGACGGGAGATGGGTAACTTATCGCTATGCGTATCTTTATGATACAGGGAATCAGGATTCTGAGTTGTATTTATATGATGCGGAACGGAATCGGACAACTGCTTTGAAGAATGTTTCAGAGTTCTTCTTTTTCAATAACGGGAAATGGGTAAAAATGGTACAAAAAACTCCCGTTGATACCACGGGGACAACGGTTGATTCTACTTTTATCGTGCGTTTGAAAGATTGGAAAAAGATCGTTTGGGATAAAACGGCTTTTCCCAATGTGGATGTCAGTTCTCCTTGGATTGTTTATACCGAGTTCGTGAATGAGGGGAACGCTTCCTATAACCGTTTGTACGTGTGGAACGTGGAAACCGGGGAGAAGATCAAGATAGATCGGGTTGGGAGTTATACTTTTTTTAATGGGAGACGTTCTCTTGTTTATGAATACAAAGGGGATGATGAGACTGTTTTGCGTGTTCGGGACTTAAAGGGGAAATCCCGGGATATTTTCAAGACTGGTAAAAATCTCTTTGGCCGGGTATGGTTTGATGAGGAGAGAGAAGTTGGTACTTTCACGGTTGCTTCCGATTCTTCCCGGGTGAATAATCCCGATCTGCTCTATTCGTTTTCTTTAGCTCCTGCGGATTGTCATGTGGTGGTCAACTTTGAAGAGATTACAGGACTTCCGGAAGGAATGAAGGTGACTCGTAATCCTTATCCTTTACTCAACGGGGGACGAGATATAATGTTGGAGATAGAGCCGGTAAAAATGCCGAGACCGGCACCAAGAAAAAAGTCTGATCTGGGTTTTGAACTGGAATTATGGAGTTGGAACGAGCCATTGTCTCATCGGAGGCAAAGACCGGCCCGAGGTGGTTTTAATCCGATGGATTATCCCAAATTCATATATCACGTGGACACCAAAGAATGTGTAAAGTTATCTGATCCAGGTATGAGTGCTTTTGTTATACCTGAAAGTAAGGATCTTGATTATATATTTGCGACTTCTTCAACTCCCTATCTTACACAATTTGATTGGAGGCACGAACTGAATTCAGATATTTATCTGATTCGTTTGGCAGATGGAAAACAGACGAAGTTATTGACCAATGTGCGAAATGTTCCTGTTTGGAGTCCGAACGGGAAGTATGCTGTGTGGTATGATGTAGAGGCCCGGACGTGGTACAATATAGATATGGTTTCGGGAGAGTTGAAAGATATATCTTCTGCTATCGGTTATCCGATGTATGATGAATTACATGATATGCCTAAAGCCCCTTCGGCCTATGGTTATGCCGGATGGATAAATGAGGGTAAGAGTCTGGTGTTATATGATCGTTATGACATGTGGGTTGTGGATTTGACAGGCCATAAACAGCCTTATTCGCTTACAGGTGAATATGGTCGGAAACATGATCTAGAGCTACGTTTAGTTGAAACGAAAGGAAATGATCTTACGAAAGGAGCGATTCTAAGTAGTTTTAATACCCGGACAAAGAGTAAAGGTGTGTATGCTTTGGAAGCTAACGGGAAAGTTAATAAATTACTGGAAGGGGAATATGCTGCCCGGATCGTAAAGATGGCTGATGATGGCAAAACTTGTGTTTGGAGTAAATCTAGTTTTAGTGAATACGGGGATTTGTGGTGGAGTAATCTGAAGTTTACGAATCCTCGTCGAATAACAAATACCAATCCGCAGCAGACGAATTACATGTGGGGAACGGCAAGGTTGGAACGTTGGAAGACTTTTGACGGCCGGGAAAATGATGGAATCCTGTTTTTGCCGGAAGGGTATGATCCCAATAAACGCTATCCGGTGATCGTGACGTTCTACGAACGACATACAGAGGAGTTATACAGTTATCGTTTACCGGAGTTGAGTAGTTCGGTAATAGACGTACCAACTTATGTAAGTAACGGGTATGTGGTTTTCATGCCGGATGTACATTTTAAGATTGGCGATCCTGCCGAGAGTTGCTATAATTCCGTGGTAAGTGGGGTACAGATGTTGATTGATAAGGGTATTGCGGACAAAGATCATATTGGTGTCATCGGGCATAGTTGGGGAGGCTATGAGGTGGCTTATTTGGTTACAAGGACAAATATTTTCCGTTGTGCCAGTCCCGGAGCTGCTGTTTCTAACACCATTTCTTCCTATACGGCACTGAGAGGGGGAGGAATGCCCCGGTTGTATGTTTATGAAGATGCTCAGGGACGATTGGGCAAGACGTTGTGGGAGGACCGGGAGATGTATATTCGTAATTCTCCTATATTTTATGCGGATAAAATCAAGACTCCCTTGCTGATATTCCATTGTGATGGAGATAATGCCGTGCCTTTTGCTCAGGGGTTGGATCTTTTTATGGCCATGAGACGATTGCAACGTCCTGCTTGGTTGTTAAACTATAAAGGAGAGAGCCATGCCTTGAATAGCGAGGCAGCCATGATAGATTGGGGAGTGCGGATGCGGCAGTTTTTTGATCATTATTTGAAAGAGAGTCCGGCTCCCCGTTGGATGACGGAGGGTATTTCAATTGATGAACAAGGGTATGAATTGAAATACGAGTTGACGGAATAAGACAAGGAAATATTATCAAAAGAGTATAAACACTTCTGGTTTCTTTCCAACAAGGATTTAGAAACCGGAAGTGTTTTTTGTATTTTGCTGATAGGTGAAAATGAAGAGTTTTATTTGAAATCGTAAATCAAGAAATTATTTCAATCAGTAATTTTGGTATTTTAATCTGTAATTCGTGTACAAATTATAGTGTAAACATTCCATAATTTTGTAATGTTTTAATAACTAAAATAACAGCTTATGCTACGCAGAATCAGATTAATAGTAGCCCTTGTGTTTTTTATCTTGATCACCTTGTTGTTTCTCGATTTTACGGGAACATTGCATGCGTGGTTCGGATGGCTGGCGAAGATGCAGTTCCTGCCTGCCGTGCTGGCCTTGAATGTCGGGGTCATTCTTTTCTGGGTGGTATTGACGCTCGTGTTTGGACGGGTGTATTGTTCGGTGATTTGTCCGTTGGGTGTGTTTCAAGATGTGGTGTCTTGGTTTAGCGGACGGCGAAAGAAAAAGAAGTATCGTTTTTCGTATTCTCCCGCAGTTTCGTGGTTACGGTACGGGATGTTGGGAGTGTTTATTATTGCCATGATTGCCGGAATTGGTTCGGTTGTGGCATTGTTGGCTCCGTATAGTTCTTACGGGCGAATCGTTTCGAATCTTTTCGCTCCCGTGTACCAGTGGGGAAATAACGTGTTGGCTTATTTTGCCGAAAGGTGTGATAACTACGCTTTTTACGAGACTTCGGTATGGCTGAAGAGTTTGCCGACGTTTATTATTGCGGCAGTCACGTTTGTTGTGTTAGTCGTACTGGCATGGCGAAATGGTCGAACCTATTGCAACACGATCTGTCCGGTAGGTACGGTGTTGGGATTCTTCTCCCGATATTCCTTGTTTCGTCCGGAGATTGATGCGGAGAAATGTACAAATTGTAGTTTATGTTCCCGTAAATGCAAGGCGGCTTGCATTAATTACAAGGATCATCGGATTGATTATAGTCGTTGTGTGACTTGTATGGATTGTATTGATTCCTGTAAGCATGGTGCGATCAGTTATAAATATCGGTTTGGGAAAAAAGAGATAAAAGAAACTTCCGAAACGGGAAATACAAATAATGCTCGTCGTAGTTTTTTGACCGGGATGGGACTGGTTCTTGTTTCCTCGGCTGTCAAGGCGCAGGAGAAAAAGGTGGATGGCGGTTTGGCTGTTATTCTCGATAAGAAAGTTCCTGCCCGGACGACACCGCTTGTACCACCGGGAGCCAAAGGACTACGTAATATGCGGACACGTTGTACCGGTTGTCAGCTTTGTGTTTCGGTATGCCCGAATCAGGTGTTACGTCCCTCTACCAAGTTAGAAACGCTTATGCAGCCGGAAATGTCATACGAGAGAGGGTATTGCCGACCGGAATGTACGAAATGTTCGGAGGTATGTCCGGCGGGAGCAATACTGAAACTTACCCCGGCGGATAAGTCGGCCACGCAGATTGGTCATGCCGTGTGGGTAGAGAAGAATTGCGTGCCACTTCGGGATAAAGTAGAGTGTGGCAACTGTGCCCGGCATTGCCCGACGGGAGCGATTACGATGGTTCCTTCCGATGCTGATGATGCGGATTCGTTGAAGATTCCGGTTGTGAATGTGGAACGTTGTATCGGTTGCGGGGCTTGCGAGAATCTTTGTCCGGCACGTCCATTCAGTGCCATTTACGTGGAAGGACACGAGCAGCACAGAACGATCTAAAAATTACGAGTACATGGAAAAGAAAGATAGAAAAGAAGAGATAAACCGCCGGGAATTTTTAAAGCGATTAGGGGTTGGTGTGGCTGCATCGACGATCGGTTTGGCGGGTTGTAATTCGAGAAATAATATCGTGTCGGGCAATCGTTCGGCACTAGGGGAAATCCCGACAGATCAAATGACTTACCGGACGCATCCGAGGACGGGTGATAAAGTCTCCTTGCTGGGATATGGTTGTATGCGCTGGCCGGATACGAGTGGCGGGGCAGGACGGAATACTGATGCGGATTTGGATCAGGAGACGATTAATCGGTTGGTGGATACGGCTATTGCACATGGTGTTAATTATTTCGACACATCTCCTGCTTATTGTATGGGGCGTTCCGAGCGTGCCACGGGTATTGCCCTTAAACGTTATCCGCGCAACACGTATTTTATTGCTACCAAGTTGTCTAATTTCGCTCCTTCCACGTGGACACGTGAGGCTTCTATTGCGATGTACCGCAACTCGTTTAAAGAATTGCAGGTGGATTACATCGACTATCTGCTACTGCACGGGGTTGGGATGGGAAACGGGATGGCAGAATACGAGGCCCGTTACGTGAATAACGGCGTGTTGGATTTCCTGCTTGAAGAACGTGAGGCGGGGCGGATTCGTAATTTGGGATTCTCTTACCACGGGGATATAAAAGTCTTTGATTATTTGCTCTCGATACATGATCGGGTAAAATGGGATTTCGTGCAGATCCAGTTGAATTACGTGGACTGGAAACACGCGAAGGAGGTGAATACCCGGAATACAGATGCCGAGTACCTTTACGGGGAATTGCAAAAGCTGAACATTCCGGCTATTATCATGGAACCCCTGTTAGGTGGCCGTCTTTCGAATGTGCCGACTCATGTGGCGAACACGTTGAAATTGCGTAAGCCTGAATCTAGCGTGGCCTCGTGGGCGTTCCGTTTTGCGGGTTCGTTTTCCGGGGTATTGACTGTTTTGAGCGGGATGACTTACATGGAGCATCTAGAGGATAACTTGCGTACTTTCTCGCCGCTGGACCCGTTGACAGATGATGATAAGGTGTTTTTGGAGGAAACGGCGCAACTGATGTTGCGATACCCGACTATCCCTTGTAATGATTGTAAATATTGTATGCCTTGTCCTTACGGTTTGGATATTCCGGCCGTGTTGTTGCACTATAACAAGTGTATTAACGAGGGTAACGTGCCAGCCTCGTCACAGGATGAGAATTACCATAAGGCCCGGCGGGCATTCCTTATCGGGTATGACCGTTCTGTTCCCCGGTTGCGACAGGCCAGTCATTGCATCGGTTGTGACCAGTGCGTGCATCATTGTCCGCAGGGAATTAACATCCCGAAGGAGATGCAACGAATTGATCATTTCGTGGAGGATTTGAAACAGGAACGGGTATTTTAAATAGAGAAAATGAGCATGATGGTTGAAACGGACCGAAAGGTGTTGATTGAGCGTTTGGATGCGGAACAATGTTCCTGCGTGATTTATAACGGGGGAGAGACCCGATTGTTCTGGAAGCGGGGTGTACAGGATTTGTACCGGTTGTTGAAGACGGAACCGGATTTTCTTCGGGGAGCGTTTATCGCGGATAAAGTGATTGGCAAGGCTGCTGCCGCCTTGATGGCTTTGGGGGGAGTGGATGAGGTGTTTGCCCGGGTTATTAGTAGCCCGGCCAGAGAGCTTTTGGAACGATCCGGAATTAAGGTGGATTTTTTGTCGGAAGTACCTCATATCATTAATCGTACCCAAACAGGTTGGTGTCCGTTGGAGACTCGCTGTTTCCGGATGCACACGGTAGAAGAGTGTCTGCAACAGGTCGAGGAATTTATACATACGATGAATAACGTAACAAAATAATACAGGATGAAAAAGATACTATTTACCGTGCTATTTTTGGGTGGGCTTGTTTCCTTGCGGGCAGAGGAAGTGCCTGATAGCTTATCGGTGCAGAAAAAGGTGACCATAGAAGAGGTTGTTGTTACCGGAACACGAAACGAGACGGACGTGCGGCATTTGCCGATGACGGTTTCCGTGGTGAACCGAGAACAGATCGAACATCGTAACGATCCTTCGTTATTGCCTCTTTTGACCGAATATATACCGGGACTTTTCACGACGTCCAGAGGGCTGATGGGATATGGGGTATCCGGAGGGGCTGCCGGGGGAATGAGTTTGCGGGGAATTGGGGGTGTGCCACAGGAGGGATTACCGACAACAGAGATGCTCGTGTTAATTGACGGACACCCGCAATACATGGGACTGATGGGACATCCGATTTCCGATGCTTACCAGTCTTTGCTGGCGGAACGTGTAGAAGTGCTGCGGGGTCCGGCGTCTGTGTTATACGGGTCGAATGCGATGGGGGGAGTGATCAATATTGTAACCCGGAAGATGCAGCAGGATGGAATCTGGACACATGCTAACGTGGGGTACGGTTCGTATAACACGTTGCAATCGGAGGTTACCAATCGTATTCGGAAGGGGCGGTTCACAAGTATTGTCAGTGGTTCCTATAATTGTACGGACGGCCATCGGAAAGATATGGAGTTCGAACAATATAGCGGCTATGCCAAATTCGGATACGAGATTTCGGATGCGTGGAATGTTTGGGCCGATGTGAATCTGACTCATTTTGATGCCTCGAATCCGGGAGAAATTTCCAATCCATTACTTGATAACGACCAGCGAATTACACGAGGAATGACGTCTTTTGCCTTGGCTAATCATTACGCGAAAACGTCGGGAACGTTGAGTTTCTTTTATAACTGGGGGAAACATTGGATTAATGATGGTTATAATTTAGGGGGTGATCCTCTTGATTATCGGTTTCATTCACGTGACCTGATGTTGGGTGTCTCTTGGTACCAGAGTGTACAGCTTTTCGAGGGGAATCGCCTGACCGTGGGATTTGATTATTTCCATTTCGGAGGAGAGGCTTGGAACAAGACGTTAGCAGGAGAACGAGAAAGCGGATAAAACACAGGATGACGTGGCAGGATATATTGATTTCCGGCAGAATTTGGGAGATTGGCTTACTTTTGACGTGGGACTCCGTGTTGACCATCATTCGCAAGTGGGGACAGAATGGGTTCCGCAGATTGGATTTTCTTTCCATTTGCCGGAAAACAGCGAGGTGAAATTGATGGCAAGCAAGGGATTCCGTTATCCGACGATTCGTGAAATGTATATGTTCCGTCCGGCTAACCCGGATCTAAAACCGGAGAGGTTATGGAGTTACGAATTTTCATTTGCACAGCGGTTGCTGGATGGGCGATTGTCATACGGTGTGAATGTTTTCTATATTGACGGGGAGAACCTGATCATGCGTATGCCGATAGACGGACGTCCCTTGAACGTGAACACGGGAAAGATTGAGAATTCCGGCATAGAGGCTCAGGTGGCTTACCGGATTGTTCCTGCTTGGTCCGTGGATGCGAATTATAGTTATTTGCACATGGATAATCCCGTGTTAGCCTCTCCGGAGCATAAACTTTATGCAGGAACGGCTTTTTCAAAAGGACGTTGGAACGTGTCAACCGGATTGCAATATGTGGCCGGGTTGTATAAAGAACTTGATCCGGGGGAAACCGAGGATTTCCTGTTATGGAATGTACGCGGGTCTTTCCGTGTTCTGGATGGGTTTGATGTTTGGGTGAAGGGAGAGAATCTACTTGCTCAAAGATACGAGATCAACACTGGATTCCCGATGCCTAAGGCGACGGTGATGGCGGGAGTGAATATAAAATTTTAAATCGTAATACATAATATCATGAAAATGAGAAGGAATATTTGTATGATTTTGTTCTCCGTGTTGTCGACCGTGACAGGGATGAATTGCGCTAACGCACAAGAACAAAAATCCGATGGAAATACTAATGTACCGAAAGTGTATATGTTCAAGGAGATTTCCCCGGAGAATTTGGTGAAGATTTACGAGGCTTTAGGCCGGGAGGCAACAGGAAAAGTTGCTGTGAAATTATCCACGGGAGAACCGGGGGGGCATAATTTCCTGCAACCGGCTTTGATCAAGGATTTGGTGCAGAAAGTGAAGGGAACTATCGTGGAATGTAACACGGCTTACGGGGGTGGACGTGCTGATACCGAGAATCATTTGAAAGCGGCTAAAGATCACGGGTTCACTGCCATTGCTCCGGTAGACATCATGGATGCGGAGGGAGAAGTGGCACTTCCCGTGAAGGGGGGTAAGCATTTGAAAGAGGATTTTGTCGGTTCACATTACTTGAACTATGATTTCACGGTTGTTCTTTCACATTTTAAAGGTCATGCGATGGGTGGTTTCGGTGGAGCTATCAAGAACATATCCATTGGTATTGCATCCTCTGCCGGAAAAGCTTGGATTCATTCAGCCGGGAAAACGAAAGGTAACCCGTGGGGTAATTTGCCCCCACAGGATGATTTTCTGGAATCTATGGCCGAGGCCGCAAAGGCAATCGTAGACCATTGTGGGGACAAGATTTTGTATATCAGCGTGGCGAATAATCTTTCCGTGGATTGCGATTGTGATTCTTCCCCGGAAGATCCCAAGATGGGAGACATCGGTATTCTGGCTTCTCTTGATCCGGTTGCTTTGGACAAGGCCTGTACGGATTTGGTTCGGGCTTCTGAAGATCATGGAAAGATCCATCTGATTGAGCGTATTGATTCCCGTAATGGAATGCACACGCTGGAATATGGCGAAAAGATCGGTTTGGGAAGTCAGAAGTATGAATTGGTAAAATTGGATTAAAGAATATAAGAGTATGAGAACGACAACAGTAAAACTTTATTCATTGGAATATAATCAGTTGAGGACCTATCTGGCCGTGACTTTATTCGTGGCGGGTAATATTATCTTGCCGCAGTTGTGTCATCTGGTTCCGCAGGGCGGTATTCGCTGGTTACCGATTTATTTCTTTACCCTCGTGGGGGCTTATAAATACGGTTGGAAGGTGGGTTTATTGACGGCACTAGTTTCTCCGTTGGTAAATTCGGCTCTTTTCGGGATGCCCGCGGTGGCCGTGTTACCTGCCGTGTTGCTGAAATCGGTATTATTGGCCGTGGCTGCCGGGTATGCGGCAACCCGTTTTCGGAGGGCCTCTTTGGTATTACTCGTGGGAGTGGTACTCTTTTACCAGATCGTGGGAACGTTAGGCGAGTGGATGCTGGAAGGTAGTTTTTATGTTGCCTTACAGGATTTTCGTATCGGGTTACCCGGAATGTTGATGCAGGTTTTGGGTGGTTGGCTATTTATTAACCATATAATTCGTAAATAGAGTATGATGAATTCATTATTTATTGGCAGTGTCGGTATGCCGGAAGTGCTGCTTATCGTATTAGTCGTGCTACTGTTATTCGGTGGCAAGAAGATTCCTGAATTGATGAGAGGAATTGGCAAGGGCATACATTCTTTCAAAGAAGGAATGAACGGGGTGGAGAAAGAAATTACTTCAGAAGAGAAAAAAGAGTAGTATGGAACAAGTCGGTAAGTCTGAGAATCAGAGTTTTTGGGAACACCTGGACGTGCTGCGGGTCTCGTTGGTGAAGATTGCCATCGTGACCGTGGTTTTTGGTGTTGTAGCGTTCTTTTTCAAAGATGAATTGTTTGCTGTTATATTAGCGCCCAAAGAGGCAGATTTTATTACTTACCGACTTTTATTTTCGCTTAGTGGATGGGTGACGGGGGGCGAATCCTCGGACTTTTTCGTAAAATTGATCAATACCGGGTTGGCGGAACAGTTCCTGATCCACATGAAAGTGGCGATGTGTATGGGGATTTTATGTGCCTCTCCTTATATTTTGTATCAATTATTCCGTTTCGTGTCCCCGGCTCTCTACTATAACGAGCGCAAATATGTCGTGAGAGTGGTGGGGAGTGGGTATGTCATGTTTATGCTGGGTGTCCTGCTTAGCTATTTTCTTATCTTTCCGTTAACTTTTCGTTTCTTGGGAACTTATCAGGTGAGTAGTGACGTGGAGAATATGATTGCGTTGCAATCGTATATCAGTACCTTGATTTTGATGAGTCTTGCCATGGGAATCGTCTTCGAGATACCTATACTTTCGTGGTTATTTGCCAAGCTGGGATTTATCTCTGCCGATTTTATGAAACGCTATCGACGTCACGCTGTGGTAATTATTCTTATCGTGGCTGCCATTATAACCCCGACATCAGATATATTCACGTTATCATTGGTGGCGTTTCCGATGTGGTTATTGTACGAGGTGAGTATTGGGATTGTGAAACGTACTTACTGTTCAGGGAGGTAGATAAATATGAAAAGTATGATTCGACCTATTTAGGAATAAGATTCATATTTCTTGCTAATCCTTTTCATCTTTTGTTGTATTAATAAACGATGAATAAAGCCGAAGCATTTTTCGTTAGTAGAAAAAGATTCGGCTTTATGATTTGATCAATATATGGGGTTATTTGTGTTTGTCACAACCTCCGCATCCGGTGCATTCGTGATCTTCGTTCACGGTAGCTGGATCACCGTGTCCGTCTCTTTGTCCGCCACGTTTGTCCATCATTTCTTTCCGGCGTTTCTCCATTTCTTGTTTTCTTTTTTCCTGATTGGTCAGGTAAGTTTTGTATTGTTCTTCCGTCAAGATTTTCTTTAGAGAAAGGTTTTGCTGTTCTTCCATCTTTTTCATGTTGACCATCACGGAATCCCGTTGTCCTTGATATTTTTTCATGAGCTCACCTCTCTGTTTGAAGTTTTCAGTCAACAAATCTTTTACCTGTTTTTCTTGTTGCTCGTTGAGTTTCAATTCGGTTTTCATGTGCTCAACTTGTCTTTTTACCATTTCTTCGGGGTTCATGTGACCTCTTTGCCCGCGATGTTGTGGACCGTGTTGTTGTGCGCTTACTCCTAGTACCATGAAAAGAAAAAGCGACGAGATAATTAGGGTTACTGTTTTCATACTTTGTTTTATTAACGTTTGTAATAGCATGGAATTTAGAATTTTAAGTAGTCGATAAATTTCATGTGTTTTAAAAATGCATTTACATTTAAGACAAAACGGGAGAGAAAAGGTTTATTGTCGGGTCTCTCTATTTTTATATCTCGTTCTGAAATAAAAGTTTTATCTTTGTAAACGGTTGGGAAGGATAAAAGTTAGATCGTGTTGTTTTAAATAATATCAATTTGGGTGATAAAGAGCTAGATATGTTCCGGAACGTGGTTTCCAAGGAGAAATTGGGATGCTGGTATTCGTTCGATGTGTTTTACACGAACAAGGAGTTGAAAGAAATTCCTTACTCGTTGAACATCAAGAAACATGAAGATATTGTCCTCGTGCTGAAATTTATCGAATGAACCGGGAAAGTGAAGTTTGAAGTGAATAAGAACACGATTATTGTGAGATAAAACAAAGAGCAGTGCTGCAAATACTGCCCCTTGTCAAACATTTTCAATCCTGCTGCAAACAGGAATTGAATTATTGTAGAATCTACATACAAAAGTACAATTATTTATCCCTTCGAGACATAAATGCCCGTCGTTATCTACTTGACCTTTATTTTTTTCCCTTTCGATTCATTGTGAAAACGGTCGACAGCCGTGATAACGTAGCGGCATTTAAATTTTTTGTTAGGGATGTAACATTCCGTGTAGCGGGTGACAGCGACGATATGAGTCGGGTCGTTCAAGTTGATTTTCTGGCCGGGGAAGAAACGGTAGATAACAAAATACTGAGGATTACGGGGATCTTCCCGGTCTCCACGGGCAAACCATTTTACCGTGTAGCCTTTCTCCTTGCGTTCGGCTCGGGGAGATGCTATTTTCTTTGGACGGCCGTTGTACATGTGGGTATAGGCGGGGATAAGTGCCGGGGTTCGGTGATAGTGTTCCCGAAGGTTGTCGGCGATGCCTTGGGTGTTCCATAAGATTTCATTCGCGGGCCAGAAACAATTGCCTTTTACGTGACGTAAGGAACGAGCGAGTTCCATCTTTTGGGTGAGATCATTGGCTTTCATCGTGCGGGCAACGTCCTGCCCGATGTATAGGTGAACATCGTGAGCATTTTTGTCCCACCATTCAGCCAGCGTGATATAGTCTGCGGCCGGGTGGCCGATTTCCCAGTATATTTGGGGTATGTTGTAATCGATCCATTTCTTTTTGACCCATAAGGTTACGTCGGCATACAGGTTGTCGTAATTTTGTAGCCCGTTGGTATTGCTGCCGCTTCCGTCGGGCGTGTTTTTTTTGTTCCGGTAAATACCGAAGGGACTGATCCCGAAACGTACCCATTCTTTTGTTTTTACGATGGTATGTTTCAGTTCCCGGATTAATTTATTGACATTTTCCCGTCGCCAGTCATCTCGTTCTTCCGGGGTATATCCTTTCCCGTACGTGCGGAAACTGTTGTCATCGGGGAAGGGCATTCCGTTCACGGGGTACGGGTAAAAATAGTCATCCATATGGATAGCATCCACGTCATAACGGCTTACAATGTCTTCCACGACTCGGCAGATATATTTGCGGCAAGCGGGTATCCCCGGGTCGAAAAGCAGTTGTTTGTTGTAGGTTACGAACCATTCGGGATGTTCGTGGTACACGTGGGTTTCTGCCAGCGTGGAGGTGCCAGAAGTTCCGGCACGGAAAGGATTCAGCCAAGCGTGAAACTCCATGTTGCGGCGATGGCACTCCTTGATCAGGAAAGCCATGGGATCGAACAGGGGATCGGGGGCAACGCCTTGTTTGCCCGTGCAAAAACGGCTCCAAGGTTCTATTTCCGACAAGTACCAGGCATCGGCTTCCGGGCGGACTTGGAAAATGATGGCGTTGATCCCACATTCTTGCAATTGGTTGAGTTTACGAATAAAATCGGCTTTCATCTCTTCCGATGTCATGTTCGCGTATTCGCTTTGGAAAACGGTTTGAATCCATGCCCCGCGGAATTCTCGCTTGGGGGGCTTTTGTGCCGATAAGGTAGTTATGCCTAAGATTAGTAATAGTGTGAGTAACCGGATATGTTTCATGCCTTTTGATTTATGATGTCGCAAATATAGTTATTTGTCAGAATAAAAGAAAGGGAGACTATGATGTCTCCCCAAAGTGATGGATTTAGATGTACTATGGTGTGAATGGGATCCGGTCGATCCCTCGGCGGGATTAATCCAGTTGTTGGATTAATTGTTCCATTTGTGCTTTTATATGTAGTGTTTCTTCTGATTCTTTTTTAGGTTTCAGAGTGAGTATCTGACGGGCACACTCCAGTGTTTTGTCCCGCAGGCCCATTTCAAGGTACAATTGGGCCAGTAGGAAATTGGGATACACAAGGTTGGGAACCATGTGATGTGCTTTTTGAAAATACTGTTCTGCCAGTTGATATTCCCCCAGTGCTTGGTAGCTCTTGCCGATACGATTGTAAATTTGCGGGTCAGGGAGAATTTGTGCCACTCGTTGAAGGATGGCGATACTCTCTTCATGTTGCCCGGTTTGTGATAAGGCGTATCCGTATTCCATGAAAAAATAGGGGTGACGTAGCGTGTTTGTTAGCGGGGCGTATATTTTAGCTGCCGTGGCATATATTTTCATTTTATAGTAAAGACGTCCGTGGGCCCATTGTTTGTATGCTTTGAACATCGAGAACTGGGGGTAAACGATGGAGGTTGTGACCCCGATCAAAAGTAGCGAGATCATGATCGGTATAACTTTGGGTATTCTTTTTCTTGAGGGCTGAATGTCTGAGGTCCCGAGAGCGATTAGCAGTACCAACAAGATCGAGAGGGATAATGATTGAATAGGGGAATTGATGAATCCCGCGAGGATAAAAGCAATTAAGGCGCCCGTGATTGCCAGTTTCTCCGGGTGTTTATCCATGTTCCTGAATCCGGAGAACAGGACGGAAACGATGAGGCCGATAAACAATAATGTCCCGATGATTCCCGTGCCGGTTGCCAGTTGAATGAAGTCGTTCACCGGGCAGTTGGGATTTCTGGCAAGGGCTACTTCCTGTTCGGTTGGTTCTCCTTGTTCAAAATAGATTGTTTGGGCATCCCCGAATGCTTTCCGGAAATTCCCGATCCCGACACCAATGATCGGTTTTTCCTTCAGCACTTGCAGGGATATTTTCCAGGTTAACAGATGTTCGTTTATTTCATCTTTCCGTAATCGATAAAAAACGGTGGTAAGCAAGCCAATCACGAGTAAGAGAGTGAGCCCGGATATGGCAGTTCTTTTGTGACTTCGGAGTATAGAGGCCTTTATAAAGGAGTGAAGGTCCAGTTTAAAGTACAGAACAAATAGCCCGCTACATCCTGCGATAAACCATGCGGATGGGATTCCCGTAAACGGTAGTATGGATAGAATCCCGATTAGTCCGAGGGCAGAAAGAAGGAATAAAAGAATATCGTCAACAATTTCCAGTCTCACGTGTTCTTCATCAGTTCCGGTAAGGAGACGAGTGTAACCGTATTTTAATTTCTGTAATAACGTGATGGTCCAGTAGAGAGCTATGGGTAGAGTGATGGCCAGAAACATGGCATAGGAGTTCGTGTGGAGTAGAGAGCCTGAGAGCGTGAAGTCTTTTTGCATATCGGGGATATGGGCGTACAATTGGCAATATCCCCAGATCACTTCCAGTAGTGCGAAAGCAATCAGCACGAATTGAAATATCTTGGTGGCTTTTTTATAGTGGTGGAAAAAGATGTCGAAGAAGAAAAAGGAAATGATTACTAGCAAAAATATTTTCGTGTTCATCATTTCCATGTTAGAATAGCGGGATATGTCAATAATCACTACAGTCAAAATCCCTATCATTATTGACTTGGTTATGTCGATACTTGCGATCGACATAGAGTAAAAAGCAAGACCGAATGTTATAACTCCCGTGAGTAATAACGTGGAGTAGAACCAGAAATATTTGGCAAGCGTCAATCCGTTCATTCTGTCAGGATCAATTACCAGTATGGTCATAACCAGTAATATGAATCCGATGAAAGCGATCGGGTATGCTATGTCTCGTGTTTCTCTTGCCATGGTTTAATCTAACGATTCGTTTCTCCGTGGTATTATTTGCCGTTTCCGGGTAAAGGCCCTTGGAAGGAAACCTGTCTGAGACATCATTCCAAGGACCGGTCTCACGCGGAAATTAATCCAATGTATATTTGATTAACACTGAATTCGGGTTGTTTGTCAAACCGTAAATTGCATTCTCTTCTTTGTTGAAAGAAATAGAGGTGAACGGATTTCTTAATAAATAAGTGTGGACGTGATTGCCCTCCCAGTCGAACACAACAATCCGTTCACCGTATACTATCTGATCTTTATATTTGCGGTAACTTCTGCCGGAATATAAGGCATATATATACTCGTCAGTAACTTCAATATCACAGAACCCGAAGAGATTGTCTGTGGAATAGGCAACGGGCGTTCTCCGCATATTTTTAACTGTGGCTTTCGGAGAATAAAGATTCAGCTCGGCAACGCGAGTGATATTGGTGCAAGGTATGAGAGAGCAGAAATCGATGATGCCACTCTGCATATTCGCACAGACAAATTTCGTTCCGTCGGGTTTTATCTTGATGATATTACTGGCAAATAAAGCACTTCTTAAAGTATCGTTTATGGTGCGATAACTCGGTATTTCCGGGTAACTTAAAAAGTATTCTTCGTTATTGTTGTTCATTAAACCGTATCTACCGTCGTCAAACATTCCGGTAGAGATAATTGTCGTACCTGATTTTGCCACACAAAGGTGTTTTTTATCCTTGGGCATATCAATAAATTTAGGTCCGAATTCAGGTTGTCCGAAGTGATTTAAATCGAATTCAACTAACCTGTCGTTTCCGAAGTCGTAGGCGGAAAGGATTCCTTTGTTGTCGAGGTTCATGGTGAGGATATAGAGTCCCCGATCCGCTCCCATTCCCGTTGGCAGATAACTGCCTAGTAATTTTCCGTTTTCTTGGTATATAGAAATTTTATTAAGTCCGTTTAGATCCAATACGATAAGTAAGGAGTCTTTTTTGATGACTTTTGTTGGGTTGTAAATTCCAATTTTTTCCAAGTTAATCGTTTCACCTAGTTGATTCAAGGAGATAGCACGACTTGTACTGAATAATGGATTATCTTCTTTTGGCACTTCATGTTTCTCGTCGAAACAACCGAAGGCGAGCAATAAAGCTATAATTATAAATGCTGTCTTTTTCATGGTGAATTGTTTAGGGGATAGATAAGCCTATGTGAAAAATTGGATCACCATCTTTGTCATATGTCATACATACTCCACCCGGAGCTTTGCATGGATCGTCTCCTCCATCCTCGTTATTTCCAAATGCTTCGATATTTTGAATTTTTATATCTATATTCGTAGAATCTTTCCTTAGATTTACATTTAGCAATGTAAGAGCTAAGGTTATAGATATAAAGCATATTATTAATATTACTCTTTTCATTTGTTTTAGTATTTAATACAAGGCAAAAATAGAAGATGAAAATGATTTAAATTGTATCTAATTTGTACCTATTTTTTGTTAATTTATCTAAATGGTTTTGGAATGTATTATGCGTATGAGAGAGAATATTTTTCAGTACTTTTGTGTGAATTTGTAAAATAGTACCTTATGAATAGAAAGATTCATGTTACTTGGGGTGTTTCGATATTTGCTATACTTTGTTTGTTGATATTTCAAGGTTTTTGGCTAAATCGGGTTATTGAATTTAAAAAAGCAGAGTATTTGAATTTAATTAATACAACATTGTCTGGAGCTGTTGAATCTGGATTTGAAGAATATGTTGTTCGTAATCAATCAAGGTTGGAGGAACCGATAAGTGTTAGTGTAAAATCAAATGAAAATTTTATAAAACTAATATTGAAGGGGGACACGACTGTATTGAATTATAATCAAGATAATGGTTATCTGAGTGTATTGCGTAAGGTTTGCTACGATTTGATAAAGGAACAGTCAGAAGAGAATGTTCATATGTTAGATAGCGTGTGTAAATCTATTTTTGTGAGTAAAGGGATTAAAGAAAAATATGTTCTGGAACTTGTAAATACACAAACTGGTGATATTATTGCATCAACGGATAATGGTTCTTCAAGAATAGAGAGACATCTCGTTTCCAACATGGTAGAACTAGGTTTAAAAAGTCATCATGGTGTGATTGTTTATTTTGATATGCCCTATAAAACGTTTTTTACACAAATGACGGGAGTGTTGATTAGTTCTTTCGTCTTGTTCGTGTTATTGATTGTGTGTTTTATTTACCAGATCAAAACGATCCTCGTTCAATATCAGATATCTAAGATTCGGGAAGAATTTATGAGTAGTATGGTTCATGAGTTGAAACTTCCGTTGTCTGCTGTTCAAAATGCTTTTTCCGGGATTATCTCATATGGTGTTGATAATTTGAAGGATAAACAACGAATTTTGTTAAATGCGGCACATAAACGAGTGGATCAACTGAATAATTTCGTGTATAAATTATTAATTGTTTGGAAACAAGGGTTTAAAATATCGTGGAATAGATTAAATTTGCGAGAAACTATTGATTCACTGGTTGCGTTGTTTGATCCGATGTTAATGGGAAAGAATGTCTCTATCAAGGTTGACTATCAGTTGAGCGTTGATGTGATTGAGGCGGATGATATTCATTTCCCGAATGCCATAAACAATTTGATAGAGAATGCTATCAAATATTCGGGTGATCCTGCAAAAGTCGAAGTCATGTGTCGGGAGGTAGATGGGATGATTGCGATAGACGTTAAAGATAACGGAATTGGTATCCCGGAAAAGTTCAGGGAAAAGATTTTCGAACGGTATTACAGGATTCACCACGGTCGTTCGACTGACGTGCATGGTTTTGGAATCGGTTTAAGTTACGTGAAACAGGTGGTCGAAGCGCATGAAGGAGTTATTCGAGTGGAAAGTGAAGTCGGTGTGGGTACGACTTTTACCGTGATGATTCCTTTGGTGAAAGATGAAAACGATTAACGGTTGACAAACGGGGAAATGGTTAAAATTTTGTATGCGGAGGACGATGCCATGCAGGCAAGGACTTGCATTGATTATTTGAAAAGAGCCGGGTATAAAGTAGTTCATGCTGCCGATGGAGAACAAGCCTTGTGGTTGTACCGCAGGGAAACGCCCGATTTAATTTTGATGGACGTGATTATGCCCAAGATGAGCGGGTTTGAGGTCGCTAAAAAGATTCGGGAAGAGGATTTCTTGACCCCGATCCTGTTTATCAGTTCTCTGACGCATTCTCAACATGCGATTGATAGTTTTGATCTTGGAGCGAATGACTACATCCGTAAAGAGGTGCTTCTGGATGAAGTTGTTGCACGGGTGAACCGGTGTTTGAAGAACATGGGAATGTTGAAGGTGGAGACCGATTTTTTGAAAATTTCCGATAATATTTCGTTTAACCCGATTCGTCGTTACCTGGTTATGAAAGGAGAGACGAAGCAGCTTACCCCGATGGAAACAAGAGTGTTGAAAACGTTGTGCCTGAAGAAAAATCAATACGTGGATAAGGAGGAACTGGTCAGAGAGGGATGGGGAAATGATTTTAAAGAGTCCTACCGTTATCTGGATAGAGTGATCGCCCGTTTGAGGAAGTTCTTTCCCAAAGGTGATCCTGTCGAAATTGCCACGTCGTGGGGAAAGGGTTTCGGGCTGATGATTCGGAAAAATTCTGATAAAGGTTAGTCTATTGTTTTTCCATGTCAAAGAATGGAATGGGCTTGCATCTTTAGGCTATTTCTGGCTTATCTGTTCGTTATTTTTTCGTTTCATGGAGCGAGGCTTTATCGATAGAATGTCGAGGAGATAACGAACAGATGTGAGAGTTGGTGGGGAGTAGGTAAGAGGTTGGGGAATGATAAAAAATTACTGGAATATGAATAATCAGGCTTCAACTCTGTAATTTTCTGAAATTGGTTTACTCCGGTTTACGGTAAACTTTTTATGCCTTAATACACGGTGTTTACCCGTTGCGTATTCGATATACTTGGAGATTAAAGACGTATCAACTTCGAATCAACTTCGGTGCAAAGACGTTCACGAACGTGTTTGCACCGAAGTTAATAGGTCTTTGATCTATGATTATCTGGTAATTCCCCTAGGTGTTCATCCTTTTTCCATTTGATAACGGGTGGTAATACTTGGGGGCTTGTATTCTGGAATTCGCATTTCACGACAAAATGGTATATAATCACCATTATTTATTCTTGTAGTTTTTATAATCTTCGATAAGTCCCTCGCACATCCAATTTGCTAGAGCCTGTCGGTTATCGTCCAGCAGGAAACGTTGTTGATCCCGGCTGTTCTGGATATTGCCAAGCTCGACGAAGACGGCAACGGGTAGGGATTGCTTGATTACGAACAAGTCACGTGGGGACACGGTGCCGGAAAAACCCCGTAGGGGTTGGTGCTTGTCGTATTTCCGGTTGAAAACATTTTGTAGCGTGTTTGCCAGATGTTTGCCCTTGGCACTTCCATCGTAATGGTAGAAAAACACGTCTATTTGCTTACTCTCGCTCCGGCTGTCGAGGTGAATAAAAAGAGCCCGGCGATAGTGTTCCTTGTCTTTCTTGAATAGTTCGTTGATTTTGTCGCAACGTTGTTGCAGACGTTTGACCTGGTTCAAGGGAATGGCTTGTCCCATGCAGGTTTCCCGGTCGCTGACGTCAAGGAATTTATCGTTGCGTATGCCGTCTTTTGCGTCTTGGATGATGATGTGTACTTTGGCTCCTTTTGACATGAGGTTACGGGCCAGACGGAGCATGATGTCATAGGCGTACTCGTCCTCGTGTAACGGGTGGCCCCGTAATTCTCCGATGGCCCCGGGGTCCGGTCCCCCGTGTCCACTCACGAGATAAAAGCAGGCCCCGTTTAACTCGTCGGAATCAATAGTGTATTTTGCCAGTTTCTCTCCGAATAGAGGTTCGTTTCCTTCATTGTTTAAAGGAGGAAGGGAATATGTGACTCCGAGTTTCAGGCCGTTATTTTTGTCCAGCTTATCCCGGTTCAGTTCGATGAAACGGTCGAAATGAAATGATTTCGTGCGATTGAAACGTTTTAAAAATTGCAGGACTCCTTCTCCCTTGTTTGCTTTGGCTGTTTCCTGTGCGGTAGCGGGAAACATGAAGATAATTAGGAATAAAAAAGAAAGTATAGCGAGCGAGTGTTTCATAGGCATTATTTTGTTACAAAGATATAGATTTTGTTGTAGGTCGCAAGTAATAGGTTGTAGGTTTGGGCTTTGTTTCAAGGAGTTTTAATATTTAGTAACTTGTTGCTTTAGAGGGTCTGAATATTTTGAAATGAATTCTAAAAAAAGCAATAATATAGCCTGTTGACGCAACTTTTTAAAAACGTAAGCATCTATTTAATGTATTAAAAAAAACAGCTATGAAAAATAAAACATGGAAATTTGCACTTATTTGTTCGTTGATCGTGATGGGTTTTACAGCTTGTGACGATGATGACGAATATTACTACGTGGGCGGAGGTAGCTCATGGCTTAGTTATGGTAACCTCGAAAAAATTGATAATGGAAGCCGTTCCAAGTTTGCCATTCGTCGGGACGATGGTAACCGGCTGATCGTAACGGAAGGGATGCCTATTAATTTTGACGGGGCAGAGGAAGATCTTCGGGTGTACGTGAATTACTCGATCGTGGGTAGCGAACGTGACGAGACCGGGTTGGAAGGTAATATGAATTATTACATTCGTCTTTACGGGTTTGATGACGTGTTGACGAAGGTGCCGGTAAAACAGTCTTTCATTAATGAAGATGAGGAAGTACGGCAAGATAGTATTGGTAATGATCCGATCAACGTGCGGGAAGCGTGGTTCGGTGGGAGATACTTGAATGTCGAGTTCCGGATTCCGGTAAAAGACGGGTCTAAAGAGAAACACTTCATTAATTTGGTACAGGACGACGTGGTGGCTCATAATGACACGGTGTACGTGACCTTGCGTCATAACGCTTACAGTGAAAAGCCCGACACGGGTAACGATCGCGGGAATTATTCCTGGGGTCGGGGACGGGTTTCTTTCGACTTGACATCTATCGTGCCTGAGGGACAGACGTCTGTACCGGTAAAACTACTCTGGACTGAATACGGGAAAAACACTTCAGAAACGGTTAACCGGGAAGATAGTGGTACCTATACCTTGAAAAATACCGGAGAAACGGGTAAAGACGAGGGATTGAATCAGGATAAAAGTAAGATGGTGGCGACAGAGGATGTTGGTGAATGTGTGGTTGAATAGGTGTTGTGAGATACCGAGGCAGGTACGCTTCAATCCTAAAGAGAAAGAGCCGAACCTTGCGGGTTCGGCCCTTTGTCAATAAAGCGAAATCTTGATACAGTATTTTTAGAATATTCCGAATTTCAAGCCTGCAAAATAGGTCCTTGGCAAGCCTGGACCGTAAATGTAGCCGGAATCTCGGAATTCTCCCTTGTCAAAGTCGTCCTGGTAACTGTCGAATACGTTTTGTAGCCCCATGTTAAATTGGAGCGTGTAGCCTTTGCCGATCTTGATGTCGTATGCCAATTTGATCGTGGCGTCAAAGAAAGAATCCGTTTTTTTCAACACGTCTTTTTCGATGTACCCGGCGGAGTGTCCCACGTACATCGGACCCGTGTAAGTTCCGGAGAGGGCTGCCGAGAAGCTTTTGAACGGGAGCAGGTTCAGCGTGGCGTAGCCGTATTGGTCGGGGGAACGCAACAGTTTGCGACAGGCTTCCACTTCGGGGTCTTTGCTCCACGCGACAGGTTTATCGTATTTACTACTTTGCAGGGTTGCCCCGAATTGTAGTTGTACGGATTTGTGTGGGGCGATTTTGCCTTCAAGGTTAAATCCTTTCACCACGGCATCTGAGCCGTTACGGCGTTCCAGTATTTTGTTCTCGTCATCTGATTCTATTTCTTCCAGCACGAATGGGTTGTGGAGGCTCGTGTAGAATCCTTCCAGCAGGAGATTGATTTGCACGGGACCCCAGGTGGTATAATAATCCACGGATGCGCTGTAACTGCGGGAACGTTCGGTCTTCAAGTCTTTTGCCACTTGTATTAGGGTAACTTCCCCGCCTACGGCCGCCACGTGAAGGTCCTCATCGTAGGTCTGGGGAGCCCGGAATCCTTCGGAATAGCTTGCCCGCAGGCTTAAATCGGGGAGAGGGTTGTAGCGGATGTTCAAACGGGGGCTGAATATCGGATCGTCGATTTCAGAGTTTTTGTCCAAACGTCCTCCTAATAGAAAACTGAAGCGTCCGGTTTTCCACTCGTTTTGAAGGTATACGCTGTACACGGAGACTTCTTGATTGATTTCCCTGTGGTAACCTAGCATGAGGTCGTTCAGTTTGTTGTAGGAGTATTCTACTCCTGCGGTGAGGGAAGAGGGCATAAACAGGAAGTTGTCGAAATCGTAGGAGTACTGGGCTCCGCCCACAACCGTGAAGTCTTTGGTTTTCCCGTAAGCGTTCGTGTCCCGTCTGGCACCGTAGTAGGATTCCCTTCCGATGTTCTGGATGGAAGAGTACACGTTCAGGCGGTGTTTGTAGTCCTTCGACGAGAGGGAGTAATTCAGGCTTCCGCCGTGAATGTTGTGATCGGCTTGTTCTGCCACATCAGCCTCGTGAGGAGGTCTGTCTAAATTGTTTCCTCCCCGCCGGAATTCTTTGATGTGATGGTATTCCAGGGTGAGTTTACTGAAATGAGTCGGTTTGTAGTAAGTCTTGAAACCGAGTGTTGTACTATTTATTTTTCCCAGTTCGGAAAAACCGTCATCGTCATGATCATAAGCTTGGCGATCACGTACCATCCCGAACAGGTAGATACCGGCATCCCGTTGCTCATTGACAATGGCTCCGTTGAAGGAGGTTACGTTGTCGAAACTTTCCCCGTCAATGGCGGAAAGGGTATGCCCTACTTGGAAAAAGTTGTACAAGGGTTCTCGCGTGATGATGTTGATTGTTCCGGCTATGGCGTTTGATCCGAAGAGGGCAGAGCCTCCACCCCGTAGTACCTCTACTCGTTCGACCATGTTGGCGGGTATTTGTTCCAAGCCGTACACTCCGGCAAGCGAGCTGCACATGGGGCGACTGTCAATTAATATTTGGGAATAGGGACCGTCCAACCCGTTGATTCGCACTTGTTGGAAACCGCAGTTTTGGCAGTTGTTTTCTACCCGTAGTCCTGGTTGGAAGTTTAATCCTTGGGATAAACATACGGAGTTCGTGTTTTCGAATACTTTGGGAGATAGTACGTTGACGATAACGGGAGCTTCTCTTCTATCCGTTTCATTCCGGTTTGCGGTAACTACGGCTCCGTCAAGTAGAACGGCGTCCTCGCTGATTTCGAAGTTGACTTCTTGAGTTTTTCCTTTCACGATCACGATTTCTTTTTCAGCACTTTTGTAACCAACTCCCTGCACTCGAAGCGTGTATTTTCCTTCCGGTAGGTTTTTCAGGAAGAAATGTCCGGTTTCGTCCGTGGCCGTGCCGATATTGGTTCCTTTTAGTAATATGGTCATGAAGGGGAGATGTTCGCCGGTCTCTTTCAGGATAATGTGTCCGGTGATATGGGCGTCCGTGGCTTTCTTCGCGGTGTTTTCTTCATCAGCCCAGCCGTAAAGGGCCGGGCAAAGTAATATAACGAGTGTAAATAAGTTTTTCATTTGTACGTAATTATTTGTACCTCATTTCTGTGGAGTAATGAGGGCTGTTTTTTGTTAAAGTGGGGACGATTATAGTCCTTTGTATTTCTTTTGGGAAATACTCTTTAGTCTGGAATGGAATTAATTACGCGAATGTGGGAGGAGCCCTGAGTTGGCTTAAGGTGAAAAACTGCTTGTCCGGTTCGTCTGCTTGATTCCGGATGTGATAATGTTTCCGGGTTACGGAGAACGAGATCTGTACTATTAGCGCAGCGCTAATCAGGGTGACGAAGGTCGTTAAGTAGGCAATTAACGTCAGCTCCTTGGGGGAGTGCGTGTGATCGGCTTTCCCGTCAGCATCGGCGTGACCGCAAAAGAAATGGGAATGGACAATCGTAACCCCGTTAACCACGTGATAATGCGAGAAAAAGGTGATACTTCCGTAATAACTCAAAAACAGAGCTAGCAGGAACAAGTGTATCAGTTTATTTACATTTTCTCGGCACATATCCAAATCGTTTGCTTGACAAATGTAGACTATTTCTAAATAATAAGCATGAATTTTTTCTTAAAAATGTATTAAATGTTGCCGAAGTCAAGTTACAGGTTGGTAGGTTACAAGTTGCAGGTTATTAATTTAGATTTTAGATTGAAGAATTTGAAAATAGGCCTTATGAGGCTTTAATTATTCGTAAATCACTCAATCTAAAATCTAAAATTTAAAATCAATCATTCTCTGTTTATCGTGATCGTGTTTCCCGGAAGGGTGGCAGTAATCGAGTTATCGTACATCGCCGAGCAGGTGATGGCTGGAAGTAGGTACGTTCCGGAGTACGCTGCATTAAAGCGAAGTTTGAAAGTTTTCGATTGCCCTTGTTTTAGCGAGAAATAGAGGTATGCCCGGTCATCCCGGATGTCCACGTTGTCTGTGCCTTGGAACGGGTTCACGCCTGTCGTAAGTCGTTCGTTGAGGAACTCGAAGCCGGAGGGGAACATGAAGGTTAATGCCAATTCCTCGTATAACCCGATATTTCCGGTATTCTGGATCGTGATTTCGGCCACGATGTCTTCTCCTTGCTTGTAATTGGGCTCGTTGTTCCTTGTGCCGTTACGGTAATAGTTGACCGCCATTTTCAACCCGGACATTTCGCTTTGCGTGATCACTCCTAATGGAGTAGAGCTATTGATGGTGCGCACGTGAAGCGTTCCCGAAGAGTTGTTTTTCACGGTCACTTCCGATTTATTATTCTTCACGACCAACTCTTTTTGCAACACGGTTTTTGTCGTCTTGTAAGTGTCTTTTCCGATTTGGACATCAATACCATTGCCATCCTTGAAGTATCGTTCCACGTAGTTACCGATAGCGCACAGACCAAAAGCACTTTCTTGGGTACTTAACCATTCGTTGGATGCGAATTTGCGGGCCATTTTCTGCATGAGCTTGTATGCCTCGTCTTTCATATCCATGTTGATCATGCTTTGCATGATGATAGCGTTGTCGCGGAGGTCAGAACCGTAACATCTGCCAAGCTGACGATATAGTTCAGCTTCTGCCGGAAGATTGGCTATCAGTGCTTTGGCAATCTTTTCGTGTTTGCCCAAAGCGTAGGCTCCTGCCAGTTGCCAGCGGGCGATCGGGTTCTTGTAGGTGTCTTCCTTCATCCGGTTCATGGCTGCCATATTGGGTTTGCCGGCAAGAGCAAGCACGTAGAGACGATAGGATTGTTCGATTTCCGAGTAGTAATCTCCCCGTCGCCAAGCGTTTGCTTGTTTGGCCAGGTAGTCAAGGGCGGAGTTTTTCATGGAAGTCGGGATTCGATAACCGACTTTCTCGGCTTGAATTAAGAAGTCGGTGATGTACGTGGAAACCCAGTCGGAAACGTAGTTGGAATTCGACCAGTAGCTGAATCCGCCGTCGCTTACTTGATAGTTGCGCAAGCGGGAAATAACGTCTTTCACGTGCAATTCTGCGGTTACTTTTTGTGCCTCGCTGAGATCCATGATCCGGTCGAGCATGAGTTGCGGGAATACCGCAGAGGTGATTTGCTCACCGCATCCGTGAGGGTAGCGAATCAGATAGCTGAGACGTTGTTCTAGGTTTAGTGCGGGGATAGACGTGATTTCGAGGAATGAAGCGGGTTCCAGGCCTTCCATCGTGTTGTTGAACGTGATGGTTTCGCCACTTGCCACTTCCCGTGCGTCTACCCGGGTGACCTTGGGATTCGGTATGCGGATGTCAACATCACAGCTGAAATGGGCTTTTTCCGAGCCGCTTTGTGCCGTGAATGTCAACGTGGATTTACCGATGTTTTCCTTGATTTTTACCTTGAAAAATATGATCTGTTCTCCCGTACCGGAGAAGTGGGCTTCTTTGCTTGCGGGTTCAATGATTTCGATTTTATCATCGGTTTTAATGTTCACGGTAACATTCTTGATGTTCTCTTTCATGGCGAACAGGGTTACCGGAATTTCGATCACGTCTCCCGGGGTAAACAGGCGAGGCATCGTGACGTTGAGCATCAACGGTTTGTTGACTTTGGAACTTTGCGAGGCGGAACCATAGCGTCCGTTGTCCTCGGCAACGACCATTGTACGTACTTCTCCGATGTATTCAGGCATCCGGAAGGTGTGCGTTTTCTTTTCTCCACTCTTGATGCTAAACGGACCTTTAAAGATTACCACGGGGGTAAAACGATTGCTTTTCCGGTTTTCTTCCGGTTCCAGAGATTCGTCACCACCCACGGCAAATGCTTTTTCTAGGCGTCCCCCGAAGGCTCCGATGACATCATCGTAGAAGTCCCATGTTTTTACTCCGAGGGCCTCTCTGGCATAGAATGCGGGGAAGGGATTCGGGGTCTTGAATGAGGTCAAGGATAACAATCCTTCATCAACAATAGCAATGGAATAGGTCATCGGTTTTCCGTCCTTTTCACTCACGGAAACCGTGAAATCCTGTGACGGGCGAAGTTCCCGTGCCATATCGATCTTCGGGGTCAGGCGTAAGTTAGGATCGTCAATATTAATATTCAGTACTCCATACAAACGAATTGGTTTGTCATTGTTCCGGTTTTTGTGAGGTTGAATAAGGGAAACATTGACGTAGATATTGGGACACATTTCACTGGTCGCCTCGATCTCGAAAGAGGTGGAGCCGGCAGATGTGGGAACACGGAATATGTCTTTTACGGTTTTCCCGTTTTCAATGCTCACGAGTGCCACGCTACCCTCGGAAGAAGGGAAGGTGATTTTTATTTTCTCCCCGGCACGGTATGCTTTCTTATCGCTGGTCAACGTGAGTAGGGTGGCCATACCCGGAATGTTCATGTCATTCCGCCAAGAACTTACGTAGAAGGTCGTTCCACAAGAGTGGCCGGAGAATTTGTCTCTAGCGATCACGTAGTAGCGTCCCCATTGGTTGCAGGTAACGTCAATATTGAATTTGCCATTTTGGCTTTTCACGGTTTTATTGAAGACCGGTTTACGGTAGGAGCGGTTCACGTATGATCCGATGTTGTCCCTTTCGGAATCCCACCACCAGCGCCATTCCAATGTATAAACTTCAACTTCGATTTCCCTGTCAGAAACCGGCTTCCCGTCGGCCGTAAGCACGGCTCCTGCGATGGGGATCGGTTTGCCAGCGGAGTACCAGTTATCCTCGGAATCTGGGAGTTTCACGCCGACATATTCTTTATAAGGTGAATATTTGAATCCAACTGTCGTTATGCTGAAGTCCCCGCCAGGTTCGAATACCCGCAGCGTGAATAGTGCATTCAACATTCCCGGTGCGTTTTCCGTGCTGATTTCATCGGCCGATAGGGTAAAATTACCCTCTGTATCAGTAGTTCCTTCAAAAAAGGTCGTTGTGGTTGAGTTAAAATAACGGGATCGGTCATCAAAACTATATTCTTTGTATCCCGGGAACGTGGTGTTACTCTGGGATAACTTTAATTCGGTGTTGACTTTCAGCGAGCTGGTTTTGGCTCCATGCAACCAACGTGTCTGCACGGGAATGGAATTATCCGGGATACCATTTCCTAGAATGTCATTCGGCAGGTTGGTCACGATACTGAGGCGATTCGGTTTGATACTTTCGATCCGGATGGTTTTCCAGAAAGAGACTCCCCCGATACGTACAACTGCCCGCCAGTAACCCGTGACGGCTTGCTCGTCTGTTTTGAAGGTGAAACAATAGAGACCGTGTTCGTTACGTCCTTCCCGTTTCGTTTGTACCACGTTACCATTCGGGTCGTAGAGTTCGGCAATGATGGGGTGTCCCACGGGAATTGTCTTCTCTTTGTCTTCCAGCATGAAAGAGAGGTGTATTTCATTCCCCGGACGCCACACGCCCCGTTCTCCATAAATGAAACCTTTTATTCCTTGTTGCACGACTTCGCCACTGATGTCAAAGTTGCTGTATGATAGAGAATTTGCATCGTTTACTTTTAAATAAGCTTTGTCGTTTCCTTTGACGGCAAGTACGATGAACGGTTTCCCTTGTACTCGGGCGGTTACGATTCCCGAATTGTTGGTTACGGCAGAATCAATCTTCTGGTTTTGGTAATTGAAGAAGAGTATCTTGCAATTTTCTACAGGTGCGGCCGTGAGCAGGTCGTTCACGGCTACCACGTATTTACCGTCACTTCCGGTTTTGGCGGTAAGGCCGAGTGAGGTGACAATCAAGTTTCTTCTGGGGAAACGATCGGACACGTAGTAATAGGAGTTGGAACAGGGATCATCCCGTTCTTCCCATGAGTAGTCGGACGGGTAATTATAGTAGTAATCGTCGTCATCATAATTGTCGTCATCAAAGGAAGAATTCCAATCGTTTTCCGTGATCCCATTTTGTCCTTCATTAGCGCAGGCGAGGGTGGTGTAGGATTTCTGGAATTTCAGTTGGATCCGGTAGATCACCCCTTTCTCCAGTTGGATATGGTCAGCCAGGTTTATCGTGTAGTCCTGCCATTTGTTAGCGTCTATCGGGTGACCTTCTTTCTCCAGTGGGATTTTCTTATCCAGGATGATGCGTCCCACCCGACGTAACAGGTAATCGCTACTGTAATTGTAATCACCATCTTGCAGGTAGAAATTCATGTTCTGGTTGAATATTTTCACGACACGTAATTGTACGGCTTTCAGGGCTACCGCGGAGAAGGGAATCAGCACGTTGCCCTCGGCCGGGGTAAATGTTCCCTCGCCAATGAAGGCAACGG